>Ga0247610_10000582_pt1 | contig 50099 bp, 91 predicted proteins | sample 174DNAGHGhighgp2_FD_193483 | JGI IMG/M metagenome (GOLD analysis project Ga0247610, IMG submission 193483) | Sheep rumen microbial communities from Palmerston North, Manawatu-Wanganui, New Zealand - 1742 DNA GHGhigh gp2 | ecosystem: Host-associated > Mammals > Digestive system > Stomach > Rumen...
CAATAAGATTTTTCTCGGGACGTTCCTCTTCAGGCATAGCAGCAAGTCTTTCACCTATTTCATCTATAGCCTTACCTATTCCATCATACATTGCTGTACATCCAGATGGATTATATGCTAATTCTGGATAAACATTCTCAATGGGTTCCATTATAAAGTCAGCTTCCTTAGGAACAGTGGCAAATCTGAATATAGAGATAGCACAGGTTCCTTCTTCATTAGCTCTTTGTTCTTCTATAATTTTAGCAAAACCTCCTTTTACATCATTAACAGAGGTCCACATTGATGAACTTTCATCAATTACAAAACATACATGAATAAAATTACTTTTCATTTCTTTCGTCGTAAACAATTTCCAAACAATTAACATCTCCTCCTGGAGCATTCATTTCTATCTCTTCATCAGTTGCTTCTTCTGCATAAATATTACAATCACATCTCCAATTTTCCCAGGCTTGATCCCATGCCTCATCCATTTCTTCTTCAGAATCGAACTCCTCATCATCTATATGTAAAAGATAAGAATAATTGTCCCATAAATCTTGGATTATTTCATCTTCCACTTCAGACTGTTCCAATGGATCTTCCTTAGAATAGGCAATGTAATGTGTTTCTGTTCCACAGAATGGAGCCTCAGCAGTTATTAACCATTGTTTTATCATATACTTCAAATTTCATTTAAGGTATATTCTTACATTATCCTTTATAATATCTAAAGCCTTTTCCTTTATTTGTCTTACTCTTTCACTGGTAATTCCAAATTTATCACTTATCTCAGTAAGAGTTAATTCTCTAGTTCCAAGCCCAAAATACATTCTTATTATGTCATGAGAACGTGGCCCAAGTACAGATAAAACTTTAGCAATATCTGAATCCTTAGATTCTTTCATAAGTTCAGCATCAGCCTTTGGACTATTTTGATTTGGAATTATATCTATATAAGTACCTTCCTCTTCATCTTTAAATGGAGAATCTACTGATATAAGTTTAGCAGATATATTTAATATAGAATATATCTTATCAGAAGGAATTCCAGTTATCTCTTCTAATTCTTTGAGAGAAGGATCTCTCTCATTCTTACCTGCAAATTCTGCTGTAGCTCTACGTATTTTATTTAGTAGAGTTACCTGATTAAGAGGAAGTCTGATAGTTCTAGACTTATCAGATAGAGCTTGTAGAATAGATTGCCTAATCCACCAAACAGCATAAGAAATAAATTTAAAACCTCTATCAGGGTCGAATTTTTCTGCAGCTTTAATAAGACCCAAATTACCTTCAGCAATTAAATCTTCTAAATCAAGACCCTGTCCTTGATATTGTTTAGCTACAGAAACTACAAAGCGAGTATTAGCGGAGATAAGGCGGGACATTGCCCCCTTATCTCCAGCTTTTGCTTTTATTGCTACTTCTTTTTCCTCTTCAGGTGTAAGCATCTTAATATGACTAATATCCTTAAGATAAAGATTTACAGAATCCCTATCTCTATTAGTTATACTTTGTTTTATAGTAAATGCTTTCAAGAATTGTAGTTTTTAATTAACTTATTGTTATCATCTGATAAATATTCTCCTAAGCATATACCAGCAGCTATGCCGTAAACACAAAAAGCAATTGTCCAAAACATTATGATTGGTCTTCAATATTACTTTCTCCTGCAAGGGCTTCATCTTGCTCCAATCCTAAGAACTTGAAACATTTTAATTTAAAAGCTTCACTCTTCATATTCTCTATCTTAATAACAAGACCTTCATGTGGAACTTTGTTATTACACTCTGGAGAATTCTGTTCCATATTAAAGGATTTGTCATTTGCTAGTGCTTGTAAGAAATTCTCACTCCAGTGTTCATCTACTTCTAGTTCTGGATATAAGCCAAAAGCATACCCATAGTAATATTCTATTGCACAAAGTAAGTTTCTTTGTTTACACCAAGTCTGTACTTCATGAGCCGAAAACTCATGTACTTGACCATCCACATTAGTAAGAGTTATACGATAAACAAGTACCTTAAAATTCTTACCTTGTATGTATTGTACTTGTCCATTCTCAAACGCAGTTGGAGGTTCACAACCATAATCATAGTTCTTTTGAATCCATCCACCATTTGGAAGATAACCTACAATCTCATAGTAGATGGTCATTCCTTTAATAAGGAAGGGTTTAATATAATCATCTGCATATTTCCATACATCACAACCATAATAACCCTCTGTTACTCCTTGATTATAATATCTATTCTTAATCACAGTGCGAGATGAATAGATATAATCATATGTATCAAAAGGATTCTTTGTAAGCCACTTAGCAATTTTCTCTTTCCACGTAAGTTTCTTGTGACATAGTACGTAGGCAGATATACCAGACGTTCCATGCCATTTAGAAGATATATGAATAATATCCTCAGGTTTAATAACATGTGGACATTTCTTTATAAGTGTAGTATCGTAGTGGAATCGGAATTGTTCATCAATAATCTTATCAAGACCTTTCTTTTTCTTTCTTTCCTTTGAAGAGCCAGACATTCCAGGAAGTTTCTGAACAGGAGCTATATACTTCTTAGAAATCCAGAATGATTTTCCATTGTGCTCTACTTCGTCAAATTCTGTATTAGGAGTAACGTCTTTTAACTCTACATTAACTTGGTCTATTATAAAGTTCTACAAGTCTATTAAAGGCATTAAGAATCCCTCAGACTTTACTCCTCTTAAGTTAATTGCTTTAACAATTCCTTTATCTTCAAAATATCCTGTCTTTTCTGAGTCATCATTCAAATCTTTATTCCTATATAAATTAAGATACTGTAATAGACGTCCATTTATTTGAGATAGGACAGGAAAATAAACATATAATCCAGGCTCACTATCAATACCTACAGTAATAATAAATCCATCTACTACAGCACACTTTATTCTTTCTACTTTAGGATCAGGATGTTTAATAAATTCCTGAATATCTACCACTTTAGATAGATAGTTTATATTGGCATTTTTACTTATTTGTAATTTCATTTCTTAGATTCTAAGAATTCCATCATAAAATTAGAGAAACATTGAGCATGAGCTTCGTTAGTAGTACAATCAAACATATAATCCATACAATGTCCAAGTTCATGATAGAATGTAGCTAGTATTTGTTTATCTGATAATTTATCTTCTCCACTATATCTAGCTAATCTTATTTGAGGAGGAGTATAACTATAATCCCCGTAAATATCATCTTCTAAATGGTCTTCAATTATAACCTCATAATCTTGAGCTCCAATTCTAAAAGATTTAGGTATAAGAGATAAGTAATCAATCATTACATATCAGATTTATCACGGAAACATATAAGAGAAGGTTGAAGTGGAACTCCTGTCTTCTCGTCATTTCCGTTTGAGTAATAAAAGAATTTAATCTTAGCCATTTTATATTGATACTTAGTTTTAAAGTTACGTACATACTCCTCTTTAATTGCTCTATCTCCCCAAGGCTTTGCTTTAAATTCAAGTCCAGCTGGAGTAGTGCAAGTAAAGGTCATATCTTCAGTACCTCTAAGTCCAAGTTCATAATCTATTACTATAAATTCTGCATCCTTATACTTCTTAATTTTTATCATATCATTAGTACGCCCATTAGGCCTATATACTTTAGATGGGTCTCGTATTACGACTCCTTCCCATCCTTCTGATACATAAATATCATGAAGTATATTTATATTTTTGAAACCCGACACCTTCTGTTGTGGAACCATTTGGAATTGTAATTCTCCTTCTGCCCATTCTCTTTCTGGATTAAAACTAAGTCCTAATTCATATTTAATTGCAGCTAATATTTTAAGTCGTTCTTCAAATGTTCTAGTAGTGTCGACGATATCGTATATATAGTATTCTAACCAGTCACAGTCGTAAGCATTTTTCTCAAGGCGCGCTGCACCTGAGATTTGCTGAAGACTTCGTCCATGTTTATATAGTTCACCGTCTAAGACTACTCCAGGATGCCTTTTGAAAAATTCAATAAGTTTTTCATTCTCTATAAAGTGAGTACAAGCACAATCATAATCTTCTCCCCCTCTACTAGATGTATGTATCTCCCCATTTTCACAATAAAAAGAACAGCGTACTCCATCTATTTTTCTACTAGCGTACCAATAAGGAACTTTATCAATAGTCTTAGAAGATATCTTATCAGCTTGCTTAGCTAACATAGGCTTTTGCACTCCATGCTGATTAGTAATAAAATCACCAACTATTTTATTAAGTTCTTCTTCAGTATATTCTTCCAGTTTTTTAGAAAGTTCCTTATATCCTTTATCTTTATACTCTTTTAGTTTGGACATAAATTTTAATTCACCTTGGGCTATATAATTACGTCCAGCTTTTCCTTCTTCTATATAAATATCAGGCTGTCTGGTATGTTTTCCTCCTAATTGATAAGTTTCTCTACATATAGTGTAGGACTCCTCATCATGTTCAGACCATAAATCAACAACTCTTATTTTTCCCTTACTATCCCTAGTTACTAATGTCATAGAGTATCATAATAACTTTCGAGAACATCTGCTAATTCTACCCATCCTTTGATTGTTGAATTCTTTTTCCAGTTAGCATTATAATATGCATCCCATATAATAGATATTCTATCATCTTCATAGTAATTAAGATTCTTTAAAGCTCTAGTTATATCATTTAACCAGCAGCCTGGATACTTGTATTCTCTAGTGATGATTAACTTTTCAGCATCTTGTTGAGACTGTTCCATCAGGCTCATTGCTATTACTACATCATCATCAGATTCTACTATAACACTAGCATTTAAGAAATCGGAATTATCAACAAATTCAGATATATTTTCTTTTAAATATCTATTTACATATTCAATAATTGTATCATCAGACCAATTATTTTTCTTTGCTTTAGATACTATATTATTAAGCTCATATGGAGCTAATATATTACTTAAAATAGTCCTCTTAGAGAGGACTATATCTAGATTTACAAATAATTTATTTATATCTATCATCATCTATAGAAATAGTTGCTTCTGCTTTATTCTTTAACTTAGTGATTTGAGAATGTAGTTCTTTAATTTTTGAAATATCCATAATCTTTTAAATATTTAGTAAATTCCTCAATATCTTCTACATTTATATCAACTTCATTATCTGTTATTATCTTGTCAACATCTTCAAATAACCACCAATATATAAGATCTTGTCCCTCCTCATTAGTTATTTGGTCTAACCAAGCTTGAAACATAGTATCAGAACTTTTACTCAAAGGGGTCTCATAGAAATCAAGATTATAGTTATCCATTTTTCTTAGGAAATCACACCCTTCTTTATAGGCCTTAAGATTCGTTATAAAGTTTTCAGAGGTAATCATTTAAATAGATTTAATTTATTAATAACAAGATTATCTGGTTTCTTTAGAGTAGGAGAAGCTGGAATACTAACTGGAGATTTCTTATTTATTACTTCAGCATTAAATAAATCTTCTATAACTTCTGTAAACATATCTTCTTCAGATATCCATATTATTCCTATCTCTGTATCAGTCCTTAAAGTAATTATAATAAATTCTGAGTATTCATCATCTGAAATAGAATCAGGTTCCTCATCAAATATTACTTTATTAGCTTCTTTATATATTTTATTAACTTCTGATTTAAATTGTCTACCAAAACCCCAAGGCTCTGCCCAACTATCAATTTTAAAAATACTTAGTCTAGGCACCCCTTTCATATGATCCCTTAAATATTCATATCGGGAGGTTATATATTCTTTATCGCAATTTATAAAGTTCATTGCTCACTAAAATATTCGTCAAAGGTTTCTTGTGCTAACTTTAATTGAATTTCAATTTGGTAAAGTTCTTGCTTAGCATTCTGTAAGCTCTTTACCCAGTTAACTGCATCCCAATCCTTTGAACCAGGACGTAATGAATCAGCAGAATCTGGAGCTAAATCCGTAAGAGCAGCAATCTTTAATTCTACATTAGTTTTCTCTTGTTTAAGAGCATTAACTAAATTCTGCTGAGCAATCTCTGCACTAGTTGAAATCTGAGCTGCACGACGCTTCAAAGAAGCACTTGTATTATCCGAGATAAGTTCTTGAAATTTCTTCATAATTGTCATTTATTTTATGTAAAAGATTAACAAAATCATCTCCACTCTGTATGTTTGGACACTCATCTCTATTTATTACATAGTATTTATTAATACCTTTACCTACTGATTGTCTAAAGTTATTATAGTTAAGAAGTATATTCTGTAACTGATCCCATTGTTGCCAGTCATTAATACTCTTCATTAAGTCCTCCATTTTAAGGACTATAAACTTACAATCTTGTTCTTTAAAGAACTTTAGATAATCTTCTTTGTACTCTTCAAGGGTACTCATTTTAAACCAGTATGCCCAAAACCATCTTTACGTTCTGTTTCATCTAACTCATCTACTTCTACCCAATTAAGTTGTTCAACTTTATTTATAATCATCTGGGCTATTCTGTCCCCCTTCTCAATCATAATTAACTCATCTGTAGTATTAAATAAGATTACTCCTATTTCATTCCTATAATCAGCATCTATAGTGCCAGGAGTATTAAGAACAGTAATTCCTTTCTTAAGAGCAAGTCCACTGCGAGGCCTAATCTGGGCTTCATAACCTTCAGGAAGAGCTATAAATAATCCAGTTGGGACTAAAACTCTACCATGGGGCTCAAGTACTACTGTCTTTGTACTTCTTAAATCTAGTCCTGCACTCCCTGGAGTTGCATACTTTGGAAGTTCTGTATAACCTCCTGTTTTTAATACTTTTACGTCAATCATAAGTTTCTTGTAAAGATTTAATAAAATCTAAAGCCTCATCTATTACATTATTGCTTTCTTCAGAATAAAAGCATCTAAGCACTTTATCCTTATCCTTTACTAGGGCAAATGGATCTTTTCTGGCTCCCCACTCACTTTTTAAAGCATAAGCATCAGCCCTGCATAACATAGAGCCGAGATCAAGAAAAGAAAAATAATACCCACTAGGAGATTCTCTAGACAGCACTTTCTTTTCATCGTCTAAGTTGTTTGATACGAGCACAAGTTCAACCATATGTTATATAAGTATTCGTTATCAAAATTAGTAACTTTCTTATACAGTATGTTATCTACATATATAAACATTATAGATAGTGCTAATTTAGCATTATAAGTATGTAAATCGAAATTGTTAAACAACTTTAACGCATATTCACTTCCGTTAAGAATAAATACTTGTATCATTGTAATACATAAGCATCATGTCTTGTTCTAGAAAGTGCTACATACTGTAATTGTCTTTTCACTACTTCATCAGAACAGGTATTTATATTACGTAAATCTACAAATATATTCTCATATGTACTTCCTTGAAGCTTATGAGAAGTAGAAGCATACCCATAATCAAAAGACTTCTTTCTTACTACACGTCCCTCATATACAAGAGCTTTTGGAGTAACAAAACTATGTAAAAGTTCATAGTACTGTTTCCAATAAGTGGAGGCTTTAAAACTACTATATGCTTTTGACTCTATAGCTTTAAATCTTATAGCTTCTAAGGTTCCAGCCAAATTCTCAAATATATTTTCAGAATTGTTACCAGAAAGAATTATTGCTTCTTTTGAATATTTATCATAAGAGTCATATAAATCAAGTAAGTAACCCTTTACTTTACAGCAGAAATGGGGAAGTTCGAATTCAGATTCTTCTGGGTCATTATCTATAATATAATCCATTGAATTATAAAACATAGTACCTTCAAAATCTGCATTCTCATAAGAGGTTAGAAACTCTCCTTTATGATAAGGTTCGTTATCTTTCCATAAAAACTTTCTTACAGCTTGATTAAATAGTGCTACTCGAGTATTGGTATAAGCAGCTATCTTGGTTTGAAGAATATTTCTCTCATCTATAGCCTGTAAAAATTGAGTTTTAGCTGCCTCTAAAAATTCAAGCATATTAGACGTCACAATAAGACTTCCAGCCTCAGCAATCTTACTGTCCAAGTGACCAAGTTTATGGTCTCTAAGAGCCTGTAAGAGGCCTGTAAGGGCACTTTCTTTGTCTTGTCTATATATATGAGTCAGTTCAAACTGATTTGGTAAATCATATACTTTTGAACATCTCCTACTCTTTACTGGATTAAGTTGTTTACTATCACTCAAAAAGATAATTTTAGCTTTCTTATCCTTGCATTTTTGAATAAGAAGATCAAACAAATCATCATTTATCATAGAAGCCTCATCACATATTATTATACTTTTAGGCATAATAGCATTTACAACCCTAGAAGTTCTAAATTGCAATTCTCTAAAATCAAGATCTAAGATCTCTACATTTGGAGAAAGTGATAACAACTTATGTAAAGTAATAGCATCCTCCCTAGTAGTCTGCCTCATTACTAAGGCTGCTTTATGAGTTGGAGCACATAAAGAATAATCAAGCCATTCATCATTTAGATAATCTATTATTTCTTTTTCTAATGTAGTCTTACCAGTACCAGCAGAACCACATAAAGAAAAAGCAGTATCGTTACTGTTCTTTATAAAGTCCTTAATAAGAGAAAGAGCCTGGAGTTGTTCTTCTCCAAGCTCAAAGTCCCTTTTCTTAGGTTTATCAACTGATAGATTACTAAAATCAAGCATGAATAGTAATAGGTAAAATACCGTCGTTTGCTATCCAGTCACAGTTACTAGGATTCCATTTATTGTTCTTGTCTAACCATTCTTGAGGATCTTCCTCTTTTGGAATAGTATACACATCTATACATCCTAATGCATAATCAATTACTGCAACCTGCTGCATATAAGTATTGGATATTTACCACGACAATCAAATTTATCTATTCTGTATTTTATATTATCATCTGTAAATGTATAACCTATAGACATGAAAGGTCCTCCATCTGGATCTATAGTATCTGGAAAAGTAAAATTATCTCCTATAGCCCTATAATAGGACTCTGGAAACATGAATTCCTGTTGGCCTGGAAGAAGAGGATCTTCTCCAAGTCCATCCCATCTGTTTTTAAATGGAATAAGCACATGAGCACCATATCTTCCGTCTAGATACACTAATTTAATTACTTTATCTTTTTCCATAATTTTGAAGTTATATTTTCCATTCCTTTAAATCCTTTATCTAACTTATCTATTTTATAAAGACGTTGATTTGTATTAGGATTATTAAGAGGACCTAAATCTTGTATATATCTACCTATCTTTATATAGTTAAGAGTATGTTCTTCTATTGGTAAAGTTGAGGAGCCAGTATACCAAGCTGTTTTCAGTTCAGGAAATAAATTATGAATCCAGTAAGATCTAGCTTTTACATCTTGAAATTCTCCTCCCATAAAGCAGACACAGGTAATACCTTTACTTCTCTTAATCATCTGATAAAGCATAGGAGGAGTTAATTCCATTCCTATATCTTCCCATAAGTGAGGACTATGACAACCTGGACAGTGATAAGGACAATTACTTATATTTATGGCAAGAGTAATTTCATCAGGTATTTCTGATAAAACAACTTCATAATCAGTGAACTTCATAGAAATTATAATTACCATAATAGTCTTTAGTATCTACAATCCATTTGGTCTCTTCTTGTAACCATTCTCCGAAATCTGTAATAGCATAATCCTCTTCCCATAAGTCTTCATCTATATATCGGAGTTGTTCAGCATTAAGATTATCAAAGAAGTTATCAAATTTTTCTTTATTATATTTAGCTAGAATACCTTTTTCTTCTGCGTCTGTAATTACATAAAATTTTACATCATTTATACTGATTATATAATCATCTAATTCTTCAACTTCTATATCTTCAGACATATCTAAATTAGTAGCTATAAATTCTAAAATAGCTTTCTGTAATTTAGATTTAAAATCCTCAATTCCCTTAATCATATTTTTTCAATTTTAAGTTCATTACCATTTTGATCTTTAAGTATTCCATCTTCTATATAATTCCAATCTCCTCCAGTATCTAACATAGCAAACCATTTAGTTACTATGCTACTTGTAAGGTATGTATGTCCAAATATTTGATAATATTTCTTTAAAGCGTCTATAGGCATTTTTCCATAATGTTCTCTTACATCTGCCCATATAATACTACTAAAATCATCTGGACCTCCTCTATAATAAGATACCATAGCAAGAAGCATTTGATTTTGTTCTTTATTAAAGAAATCATTTATTACATCTGCATCAAGTTTGTCATATTCTTCTATGAGTAATTTACCCATAGAATTATTAACTCCAGCATGTGTAAATAAAAATCCATCTTGCTCATATGCCCACTGAAACTTATCTAGGTTTTCTCTAAAGAAGGCCTGTATATCTTCATGTCTTAGATTATCATGTCTACTCCAATAATCTAATTGTCTTCTATAAGGTTCACACCAATAAAAGCAGTCATGATTTCCCCATAGTAATACTACTTTATCTGGGTTCTGTCTTTTAAATTCTACTATATCTATAAGTTCTCCCATTACATCTGATTGTTCTGCTTCTCCTGGATAAGGATCTACATAATCTCCAAGAAAAACTATCTTGTCCCAGTCTTTTTCGCAGGGCTTTCTCCAAAAACCTCTTCCATGCACGTCAGGAATTATTAGTATTTTCATTAAATAGTTGTGCTTCTAATTCAACCCATACATCTTCGTCATACCTTATCTCAATAAGTTTTATATTGTTATCCTTACAATATTGTCGAAGTTCTTCATCACGAGCCTGTTGTTTTTCAAATCTTAATTCTCCGCCCATACCTTTAACAGCAGTATAATGTTGTTGACCATTATATTCTATAATGGTATTCATGGAAGGTATATAAAAGTCTACATACATCCATCCTGTATAATTAATTGAGGATTTTATTGGAATTTGTGTCATATACTCAATATTATGTTTATTAAGTATATTCATAATTTCAATTTCTCCTTTGGAAACAGATATGTTTAAACTTTTTTCGTAACCACATTTCGGACAACCTTCACCTTGAAGATGCTTAACTGGTGACTGCCAAAACTCTCCATGTTTTGAACAAACTATACATACTTTATCTTCATTAGTTTTACCATATTTAACTTTAGAGTAATCATATTTGTTACCATGAACTTGTCTAGCTCTGAATATAAAATGTTCTGTATTTATAATGTGAGCAGTATCACAACAATATGGACAAATTTCAATAGTTCTACAGTCTAAAGCATTTGAAGCTGTCGTAACGAAATCTCCATGTTCTTTACATGTAATTACAATAGGATCATTCCATCCAGTATACTTTACTTTAGAATAATCATATCTATCTCCTCTAACTTTCTGAAGTCTTTCAATAACATCATCATTAGTAAGTGTTAATTTTTCTTTTCTACCTAAATTTGCACACTTAGGACAAATAGATCCTTTTAAATGATGAGAAGGTTGTTGCCAAAATTCTCCATGTTCTGGACATATTATACAAACATTGGTTTTTCTATTTATATAATTTACTTTAGAATAATCATATTTGTTGCCATGAATTTCTATAGCTTTCTTAATAAATTCTTCTGCAGTAGAACGTTTTCCTGTAGAAGAAGTCTTACGCTTTTCTATAGCGCATTGATTACATCCGTAACCGTGTAAATGATTACCAGGTGTTTGCCAGAACTCTCCATGAACAGGACATATTATACAAACTTTAGTTTGACTATTTATATATTCAACCTTAGAATAATCATATGTATCTCCATGAACAGCTCGTGCTTTTTCGATAAATTCTTCAGTTGTTAATTTTCTAGGCATCCCAACTTATTACGGTTTCTTTATTATAACCAACTATATTTTCCAATACCTTACCATAAGGAGTTTCTTCAAATATAGGACCTTCTTTATATTCTACATTATAACCATAATCTTTCAAAACCTTAAGAACATCTTTAGATAAAGAATAATCAAGCTTAATGTTAGTTCCACCCTTATAAGCTGATTTTCTTATTAAGTTCATTGTTTGTAATAGTTCACTATTACTAATTTTACGAGCTTCTTTTGCACTTAACATAACAAAAAAGGTCGGTTATACACCGACCTTACTATAAACTCTTTTAGTTTGTTCTATCTTTCTAGCATCTGCCCAGTTACGTATTCTAGTTAAATATCCAATAATCCTATCATATAGGTCTATACGATGACTTCCACATCTTGGACAAGCATCTACAGGACGTTTACCTATCCATCCACAATCTTGACATTCAGAATTAGGAATATTAAAGGTAAAATACTGACATCCTTCTTCTGCTGCAAATTTTAATAACTTCTTGCATTGTTCATAACTAGGATGGTCAGCAAGATTAATATGACAGGCAACTCCTCCATCTAAATGGTCCCCTATATAGTTTTTACCATGTAAAGTAAGCTTATCAAGAATACTTATAGACTTGTCATTAGGTTTAAATACATAACTTGCATATAAGTTAGTATCATCAGGAACCCAATAATTGTCTTGTTTATCCCAGTTATAATTTTTAGCTGCTAAACTCTCGGCGGGGACTAATTCTGTATTAAATGTTACTTTATGTCCGAAATATGTTCCATTAGCCTTCATATTAGATTCTTTAATCATTCCAAATATAGCTTGACAAAATTCTTCATATAAAGGATTTACATTGCATTCAATTCCTAAGAATTCAGCGGCTTGATTAAGACCATTTAGACCTATAGTTAGATACTGTTTATTTAATGATATAAAACCACTAGAATAAACTGGAAGAAGTCCAGCATCATACATATCCCATAGACATTCATTATAAGCTATATGATACTTATATACTCTCTGTAGAATCTCTCCTAAATGATAAGCATAGTTACCATAGAATTTCTTTCTCTTCTTTTCGTCTGTAATATCCCACTTACACTTTTTAACAATATCTTGAGTAATTCTATTTAAGTTAAGCGTGATAACACTCTTTGAGCCCGTTTCCACACCCATGTTTCCATTAGTGAAATTAAACTCTTTAGTATCCACCTTATTCTTAAGTCTACAGCATGAGGATAAACTATCCGCAGTGTCTGAAATGTAAGTAAAGAAGCTATGACCTCTCGCATATTCCTCAGCAACAAAGTTTGCATTCTCTTCATCAATAAATTTACCGTCTTTATATATTAGTGCGAAGCTCTCAACAGGGAAAGTAAGTATTGTACGTTCTCTTTCCTTATTAAACCATTGCATAAATTCCTTTTGTAACCAGTTGAGACTATCCCATTTAGGTTCTGTCATATCTGGGAACATAAAGTTACCAAACATACTTTCAAAGAAAGGTTTATCAAAATATGCAAAATTCACAAAAGCACTCTGCATACCCCTTGCTGCTGCTGGCTGATTTATAGAATATATAACTTGTTGAAAGTACTGATATATTTGCTTACGTATAGTCATTGTTCTGAGTACATGCTCGCTAGTAGTTTGTGCATCAGGTTTTAGATAATAATCGTCTCCCCATTGCTTACGAGCAAAATAGTCAAAATACAACAAGAATTCTGGAGTAGCCACAGCCCCAGCAAACTGAGATGCTACAGCAAATATTAAGTTTATATACATTCCACAATAACTATCAAGATTATGCGGACTTGCAGATAAACCTCCAAGATCTCTTATACCTCTCTGCAAGAAAGGATACATACTAATAGAACAACAATATGGAGCAATAGCACCCATAAATCCAGACTCATCATGCTTATATATTATATGAGTTTTTAAGTCTCTAGCATATTGTTTGGCATCAAATCCAGGATAAATCTGTTTAAGCTTATCTTTAATCATTGCCCTACTAACAAGGACATTTTCTTGTTTATGCCCTTCAGCATTTAAAACTCCTATATTCTTACACCCTACATTACTATTATCATCAATAGTAGCGTTAGCAGTATTAGTAGAATCCTTATATTTATTTATAAAGTTTTGTTTAGAACGTGCAAGTTCTCTTGCTTTTTCATGACTCCATCTATAGAACAAGAATTCTTCAGCAACAGAAGAATAACCCCAGTCCTCAAGAACTTCAACAATTTGGTCTTGAATATCTTCGATATTCATTTCATCCCAAAAAGATATATCTCTATAAATACTATCTATTACAAATTTATCATAGTCTACATCTGCTTCTTTAAATGCAGCCTCTATAGCTGCTTCCACTTTCTCAGAGTTAAACTCTACTAAAATTCCGTCTCGATTAGTTACTTTCATTATTTCCATATTTAAGCATGAATTTTAAATATAGTTAATTTTTTAGTAATCTGCAAGACGAAAATTAAACGTCAAGTATTCTTTTTAACAAAAGTGTTTTTTCTACCTTGTTCATTATATCCTTATCCTTATCATTAGAGATAAGTTCAGTAAATGCATTATATACATTAAACATATCAGTATTTTGGTCACGAGGAACAAAATAAGAAGAACTTTCCTTTTCAAATAGAAGTTTAAATGCTCCTTCTACAACACTTGCTGCTATAGATGCTTTAGTAACTCCATTATCATACTCCATTGCCCAAGACCTACGCATCCACATCCCTAAGTGTTCATTAAGGTTAGATGCCTCTCTAGAGAATTGAGTTTTATGTAAAGACTCTAAGAAGTCCTTAATAGTATTAGCTTGTTTAATCATTCCATCTAAAGGACGATAATCAATAGCTTCTTCAGGATTAAGTTCTCTAGCACTAAGAGAATCAGGACTAAATACACATAAGTTTGTACAAGCTCTATTAAGTCCTCCTCTATAGAACTTTACAATTGGTTTACGAACATCCAGTCCATAAACCATACCTATTACGTCATCATGATTATCTACACGATAATTCTCAGGAAGTACTCCCTGAATCCATACTCTATTATAAGTAATATCTTGAGTATTTATTTGCCCATCCTTAGTAAGAGTAATTTGAGATGGAGTTTCTACCTTAATTTCAAAACGTTCTACCACTGTTTCTAGTCTTTTTATAAATGGATTTACATAAGCAGCAGTAGGCCAATATTCTTTATTTTTAATCAGGGTTCCTTTGCCCTGCATAAGTTGTTCAAGAGTTACTTCCATTAAAAGTCAATTGAATCTTTATAACGACAAGCCTTATCTATTAAATAGAAAACTTCATCTTCTTTTTTACTAAGTATTTTATTAAAATAAAAGAGAAGTTCACACCTTTCAGCTTCAGTGATTTCCATTTCTTTTCCAAAATATGAACCTGTAATGGATAAATGGTCATCACCTATATAAATACCTATATAGTTATCTTCTGAAAACATAAAATAAATACACTTATGATACTTCTCATCTTTAACTTGAAGTTTATCATTAGTTGTTTCAGAGATTCTTCTTAAAAAGTCTATAATTGTTGATACTTCAATCTTCTTCATCCTCTATGTAAATGGATTCATCAATTTTAATATCTTGGTTCCTGTATTGCTTCCAATTCTTGATAACAGTTTCTTTATTAGAACAAGGACTTGGACCTAAATATACTGTAGTATTAAATGCGTTTAAATCTCTATTCCAACTATAAAAATCTCCTGCCATATCAAGAAATTCAAAGAATTTTTCTTGAATTAATCTTGCAGTAGAAGTATTATGTAATATTTTCTCTAATTCTTTTTCCAGGTTATCAGGATGTTCATATCCTCTATGACCCGGCCATCTAGTTCCATCTTCACGAAGTTCTCCTTCGATATATTTATCAACTATAGGTTCTTTACAATATCCTTTAAGTATTTCTATTATATCTAGCAGATTCGCATGTGAGTCTAGTTCATAAGCCCTTACATACGAATCAGAAATTTCTTTCATAATATCTCTAGGAAGATAATAGAATTCATAAGGACGAGGTCCACAAAATTCTTGTACGCTTATGTTTTCTCCGTTTCTTCGTTTCTCTTCCCATTGTCTGTATTTTTCAGAATAATCCTTAGTTTGCTGTAAGAAATCATCCCAATCAACAGCCGGTTGAACCTTACTATAAAGTTCTTTTAAGCATGCTGTAGATGCCATCTCTAATACTTCATGTCTAGTCATACTAATTTATATATTTCTGTAAGAGTCTTATCTAATTCCAAGTTTCTTAATAAAGTGGTATGGAAGTTAATGTTATAGCTCTGAATAGTCCTTCTTAAATCTGTATCATTCCAAGTTTTACAAGCAGATTTATCAGATTTAGCAAATAGAGGAGATAACTGATTTATTAAGTCTTCTATATCTTCTCTAAGTACATATGCATAAAACTTTTCAGAGTTAAGTATAAATACTTTTATAGATGGCTCATTTTTATATAACCACAAATATCTAAGTGCTTGAAGTAATTGTCTCTTATATTGATTAGTAGAATTACAGACTTTTCTCTTTACTTCTTGTATTCCATAGAACCTTTCTTTTCCATTTAAAGAGAATGTCATAAATCCATCAGTTTTTTCTCTGGACTTGTAAAATCCTTTCTTTATAGTAAGAATCTGCATATTACTAGCTTTATAAGTCATCATCTTATATACATCCTCGATTACCTCTTCCAATTCAAAATCATTATGTTCTTCATTATAGATTTGGTCAAGAATCTCAAGACCACTTACAGGAATAAATTTATTTTTCATTTAGACAGTTTCCACTGTTGGATTAGAAAAAAAAATGGGAGTCCGAACCGATTAAGTCCGAACTCCCAACTGAAAACTCATATGTTAGAAGTTACTTGTGCAGATTAAGCCTCCACACCAAATACCATATAGGTACCTACCTTAGAACTCTTTGAAGGAGTATACTCTGCTGTGAAAGCAATTGGCTCTCCATCAAGTACTTGCTTAGTGTACTTACAAGTAATTGGGTGTTTAAAGCCCTTCTTGTAAAGTTCCTTAGCCATCTCCTTAGCAACAGCTTTAGTCTCCTGAGTCATACCTACTACTTCACCTGTTGTATCATCAACAAGCTCATATGTAGTAACGTACTTTCTCTTTCCCTTCTCATTCTTAACATCGTTAATCTTGTAAGGACGCTCTCTTGTATCAGCTACTGCTGATTCAACAGTTACTGAAAAACCTACACCAGCAGCTGACTTAGCCTTCTTCTGAATGTAGTCAAGAGCGAACTCTTTAATCTTAGCGTCTGTTACACCCTCAGTTTGTTTCTTCTTCCAATTCTTGAAAGCCTGAGTAGCATCACCGATAATCTGGAATGGAGCCTTTGCTAGAGCCTCTTCTTTAGTAGCACCTGTAACTTCTAGTTTCTTGAAATTAATAATTTTTGTTTCCATAATTCAAATAGTTTTAACATTTTTACGTATTATTCATCTTCATCTAATCAAATATACATTTGCTTATCCTTCTGGACAACTAAATGAATGTTAAATAATCTAAAAACTTCAAATAATCTGAATTCCGTTATTCTTAACGGAACTGAAACAAATCTAATAACTTCGTTTATCTAATACAAACAGAATGATAAAATTTTACAATTTTTAACAATCTGTCTGAACCTTTAGAAAGGCATATAAGTTTCCAATATATCACGACAAGTTTTAACCATATCTTTCGGAGCTATGTTGAAAGTTGGAAAGTCTTTACAACCATATCCAAAACTTTCACACATAACAGCTAATCCTTTTATAAAGTCTTCTTGCATACCAAGCTTATCACAGATTTTATATACTACTTGATAGTAAGTAACATCTGGTTGCTTTTTTTGCATAGAAGTTGTAATATAACAGATTAAAGATATAAGTGCAAACTTGTTATTAATATTGATATTTAAATTGCCTAAGCTGAAATATTGAGCGAAAATTGCTTCAAGTTCTTTGTAATTTAGCTTCATAGTAAGCTACTTGTCTTAATAACCAACCGAACTCTTGCATACCTCTTAATATGTCCATTTTAGTGAGTTCATAGGTCTTTGTAAAATAACCTGGAAAGGTCTCTACTACAAGGCAATTACTCTTTATAGTAGGATTATGTATATCCCAGAACTTAGCAGCAGCATGCCTCAGCAACCATGTATACATACCAAGTTCTCTATAATAATGAAAGAAATTAAAGGCTCCATTGGCAAATTCTGTTATATATTTACCTGTAGTCTTTACATCATTCACCGTTATAGTGTTATTTTCATTATCAATAGTAAAATTATCTAGTTTGGATTTTAAATGAAGAATACCATCTACTTTACTTTCTGGTAAATCGACAGTATATTCCATATCCATAAGAATAGTAGTTTCATTCTTAGAAATTGGATCTTCTAAAAGTCCCTTTGGATTTAGCAAGTCTAAGAATTTATTATTCTTATTAAATGCTACAAGAACTTCACTTAATTGTTCTCTCGTTTTAGATGGAAGATAAATTGGAGTAGGACCGTCTTTATGTTCAGCTTCATAATATGCTCTATCAATCCAGTATTGTTCACACTTTTCTTTTAGAGCATTTATCTTGTCTTCATTCATTTTTCCTTTATAATAGTCAATCTCATCAGATGCCTCTATAAAGCAAGCATCTTCAAGAGCAGCTATTGCTTCTCCTATATTGTCTCCTGCTGTACCTTCTAAGAAATTATCCCATATATAGTCAGCCATAAATCCAGCTTTTGCTGTAGGCCTATCCACATTAGTAAGGACAAAGTCATTAGGTTGTAGTGTAAGTTCATGTACTGCACTTCCAAATATGAGAGCATCTGAATATATTTTATTATTGTTTAGTCCTTCAAAAAATTTAGATGGACTGCCACCTTCATCGGGATTTATAAGTTTAAGCCGAGAATTACTTATATAATTACTATAAGCTTTAGAAAAATAGACTGAGTCTGATATATCCTCTACTTTGATAGTGTCTGTTAGGGGCTTTAAAGTGACTAACTTATAGATATCAATCATAAGAGATTTTTAAAGTTATCAAACATACCAGTATCTAAAAGTAAGTTATATGCATCTAGTATTTCCTTTTTATTAAGAGTATAAATTCTTCCTATTGGTCCCCATTCTTGATTATCAGGTTGGTCTATAAGAAGACATGGAACTCCAGATAAGTTCAACTTTATAAAGTTAGAGATTGAATCGTCAACAAAGACATCTATACGTCCTTTAATTAGAGTAGCTTTATTTCCGTGCTGATAATACATTTGATAAATAGGACGATTAGGAAAACCATTCTCTATTAACCATTTACGAGTCCATTGCTTAGGATTTACTCGTTTAGTACAATACAATTCTGGAATAAAATCTATAGTTCTAAGTACAGGAAGGCTAAGCCAAAATTCTTTATCTTTACTAAGTACACGTTGAACGTTTTTCGTTATCTCAGAATCCTTCTTTGGATGTCCAAATCTCTTTATATAGGGATTCCAGAAATCATCTACAGTTCCATCAAGATCAAGCCCTATTCTCATATCTCCACTTTTATAAAGCTGAATTCTACTGGATCTACATAATCACTTTTGATTTCTTCCATTAACTTCTCAAGATTCTCATTACAATAACGAGGATCAATTCCGCTTTGAAAGCTGTCAATAAATTCCGTAATCATTAGGTATTTCGCTTCACAATTATCGTAGACAATTATTCCAACTGCTTCACTATCGGACATAACAATTAAGAACCCATCTTTCATACTCACCTTATTAAGTGAAATGGTAGGACTTTCCTCTTTTTTAATTACTTTATATATTCTCATAGAGCTTCTATATCTTGTGGGGTAGATACTAGAACTTCAAATTCCTCCCACATATAGTTTTTAAATTCATGATAATTGGTAAATTCTCTATCAATTTCATATTCATCTCTAAGTTTTTCAATAATTCTTTCTTCTGCATTTGCTAAAGAACTAGCAGAAATAGTTTTTATGACATTCTCGTCATAAGCCTCAGCATAGACATAATTGCTCATTTTTTTGTTAAAGATAAAAGATAATAGAAATAATCAGCATCTACCATTGCAATAGCTCCCTTGCTATTTTCCCCGCCTTCTGGAGATTTCTTCCACATTACTACAAAAGGTTTTGATTTATCAGTACATGCATCTCTTATAGTAAAATAAGATGGTGTATTTTGGTATTGCTTGCACTGAATATTAATAGGTAACTTTCCTTCAGTATCTATAATATCAATTTTATTATTGTCAACTTTTTTAGATTCTCCTCTAGAAGTTACACACCCAGTAAATCCTATTTCTTTTAACTTATTAATAACTTCCCGTTCCCAAGAAGCTCCTTTACTACGTGATTTCTTTGCTTGATAGGAACGTCTTGTATGTTCATCTAACCATTCGAATGTAGTCTTGTCTTTTCCTCCACATCCTGGCTTATTACATCTAATTTTAATTGCTGCAACAGTAAGTCCTGTTTCCTGTGACGCTTCTTCAATGGAAGCGAAGTCTTTAGTAGTGCCATCTTTAAAAGTAGCCTTACACGAAGTATTCAATTCCTACTTTTTCATAATACAATATCCTCTGTTATAAATCTGTTCTTATGACTTTGCATTAACTCTATAGTTTCGCTAAGTTCCATATAATAGCTTCTTTAATAAACTGCTTAGTTCTCTTATCCCCATACTTCTTTCTAAAATCAGAAATATCTTTAGCTTCGTATTTACGTGGAATCCAAAAATATTTAAGTTCTGGGTGTTCCTTTTTAATCTTTCTCATATTAGAAATGCCTGGAAGATCATTATCATATAATACTACTATATAAGTAAAACGACTTTTTAACTCTTCAAGCATTTTATCTGTCAAAAATAGATTCTCACTATTTGGAGCAATGGCTTTAATACCCATACTTGCAAGACACATTACATCTTTCATAGATTTGGTAATAACCAATAACTTTCCTTCTTTGGGTAACTGTTTATAACCCTGTACTTGTTTAGCTTTCCAATTAGTCAAGAATCTATATTGCTTCTTCTTTGGGAAATATATTCTCCAAAGTTCTATATTATCTTCCTTTCCTCCATAATATCCATAAGCTGGACAACTCTCAGAGGAGGCCATAAAGTATGTTCCATTTAAAAAGATATTCTTACAAGAATATACATGATATTTTCTAAGAATTTTTTCTGTTATTCCAAAACTAGCCCACCATTCTAATTCCTTAGGAAGAAAGTCTTGAACTTCTATCCTTATTAAAGAAGTTTCTGGGGCTTCAAATCTTGGAATATTTTCTCGTATTGTTCCTTGATGTTTCTTATAGCCAGGAGTCTTAATAAGATTAAAATCATTAGCTATAGTTCTTAAAGCCTCTCCATATCCTAGTCCATACTTATACATTACTACAGAAATAAAGTTGCCATAAAAGGAACCATTGAAGTCCTTAAATATAAGGTCTCCTTGTTTATTTCTGTAGAATGAACAAGTAGGAGTATTATCTTTACGGAGAGGAGAACAGAATAAACCCTTTTTAATTGGAATACCTAAATAGAAAGACATATAGGTTTCTTCTTTGTTATACGAAAGTAGAAAATCCTTAGTGATTTTCGGTTCAATATAAAAGCTAAAATTTTCCATTAAGAACCTAAATATAAGGATTCTTTTCATAAAATGAAAGGCAGAGAGACCATAAAGTCTCTCCGCCAGACAAAAACGTATTATTGATTCAGAAGACCTTCGAAATCATCAATCTCCTCTTGAGGAGCGTCAGTATTAGGAAGATCATCTATAGAAGCTTCTACAGGAGCCTCCTTCTTCTCCATATCAGTGGGCTTAGCTTCACGATATTCCTTTTGCTTACCCTCTTCATATGCAGAGAAGAATAACTTGTCACCAATGAAATTATCAGCAGTGAATAATTCTCCTTGCTTATTAACACCTGCAAACTTAGGAAGACAAGGAACGATTCTATTAGTCTTGGAATCAGTCTTACCAGCCAGCTTTAAATGAGTGGTTTTACCTTTAGCTCCTTCCAGCAACTTGGCAAATACTTCTACCAACTGCTTGAAGCTCGTAACTTTCGGAGCTAATTCAACCATCTTAGGCATCTTTTCAGGAGCAAGAACAGTTAACATCTGAGCAATAAAAATACGAAGTTTCTCCATTGGAGAAGCTGATTCATATTCATGCCCTTCCGCATTCTTATTCTTGAATCTTTCATTACCCTTTTCACCAGGATTAAAGATTCTCTCCTCATAATAACCATCTTCATTCTCAAAACGTACAGTTAATGCCTCATAAATCTGGCCTTTATTCTCTTCCTTTTTACCTTCAAATGTCTCATACTTAGCCTCTACAAACTTTACCTCATAAATGTCCCAAGGACGAAGACGACGATTACCACCAGCTGTTGCTTGTACTTTATCAATTGGACCAAAAACAAATCCTGCCATAAATTAAACCATTTTAGAAATTAAAATCGATATCATCTGCATTTACTTCAGTAGCATCTCCCTCCGTAATACCTATTAGATCTTCTGGACGGCCTATTTCTTCTACTTCATCATCTACAATCTTGATATTTTCATCTTCTTTCTCTTCTGGAATAGGTTTATCTCCAACTAATTCGAAGATTCCCTCCTTATCTGTCTCTTTAAACGAGAATACAGTTCCATACCCCTCAAGTGTGTCATGATTCTTACCTCTATAACTCACTGTATTGGATTTGGTTAATCTATTACCTCCCTGTGTTCCAAAAGCAGTATTACTGCCTATAACTGGAACTCTACCTTTACCTCTTTTCTCGAATTTAATGTCTATTCTGTCATCAGCTTCAACACCTAATAACTCTATAGCCGCAGTATTTAGACTATATTTGTTATCTTCAAGAATAAGTTCTGGTTCAGGATTTTCATCTGCTTTCTTTGTGCTCTTAGAGCTGGTCTTCTTTGCTTTAGGAAGATTATCATTGACTACCTCCCTATTAATTACTTTCACCTCGCCGGTTTCGTCATCTTGTTCATAAGTGAACAACACCTTGAATTGCTGAATCATTCTCCTTCGTTATATTCGGTGATTTTCTTAATAACATAATCTAAGTCATTGTCAATAAGTAAATCTTCAAATAGTCCCATCGGGGATTTTGCTGTGCAGGTTCCATCTGAATTAGTTAAAAACTTATATTTTACTCCATCGGATTCATCCTTAATTACTTTAGTAAAGAGTACATAAGTAAACAATCCTTCCAAAGTAATCACAGAATCAAGCATTTTACCTTGAGTCTTGATCTTAAAGTAAGGATTAAGATTATCTCCAGTATTTTCACTATGAGTAGACACTACTATAAATAGATCATCTCTCATATCCATTCCAGTCTTTAATGCTTCATAAGCATGCTTAGCCATATCAGTAAATTTAGAATAGCCTTTTTCATCTACTCTAGACATTGCTTCGAATGCTTGTAAATACTGGAAATCGTCAATAATAAGTACCTTAACATTAGGCATCTTAACATTAACTATCTTCATCATTTGTTTGATAGACTCAATATTAGATGAAGTATAAAAATTACCGGACATTTCTTTTGTTTCCTTATTAACCTTGAAATCAGGATACTTCCTTTTAGCACCCTTAATTCCTGGTCTCTTACCTGTAGTAGATATAATAAATGTTTCTTCTGGATTCAAGTTTCTAATAGATGTGGTCTTTCCAGACCCAGATTCGCCTACAATTGCTATCATTTCAGCCATTTACATTGTAAAATTTAAATTAACTACGTTTTCATCTATTTTTTCATTTTGAGTTATTTCATCTGATAACATATAACTAACGTCCATATAGGGATCATAACAAGTAATCTGGTCACCTTTTGGTAACTCCTTAAATAGTCCAGCTTTACCATAGAATGCAGAACCTATTTGAATTTCAGATTCTCCATATCTGGATTTAAGTACAGAAATACTTCTAAATTTATCTTCAAGTTGTGTAATATCATATTTCTTATACTTATTAAGCTGTTCTCTGTGAGGAGATAATATACCTAATATAACTTCAGCATCCTGTGATGGATTACCACTGTCCTTAATATCACTAAGCTTGAGATCAATCATATCTAGCTTTCGTCTATCAGTAGAAGTACTATCTCTATTTATTTGCATCAGAACAAGTGGACTAATACCACATATATTTCTAAATGTTAAAAGATACTTACTACATAGGTCAATTTCACTTTTTAAAGTGGAACCTTGACCTGGACGTACTAGACCAATATGATCCATACAAACAAGAATGATTTTATCAGGATTGTTGGGTTTAAATAGAATTCTCTTATCAGTATTTATAAACTCACCCTCTTTTTCAAGTTCAGCATGTAAATTAGCATAAAGAACCTGAGCATTTAAAGCTCTATCATAGACAGTAATTTTCTGTTCTATTTTAGTAAGCCAAGGTTGTTCTTTTAGTACTATATTATAAAGATCATCATCTAGAATATAATTCTTCTTACGAGACATTAATTCCTTAGGAGATACCTCTATATGATATTCATCCCATATATGCATACATAGAAGTTTTAAGAATAACATATCAGCAGACATCTCCAATGAATAATATATTACTCGAAGGTTGTCGTCATCTAAATGTTGAACAAGAGGTTTATAAATAAAAGAATAAAGAGCATACGAAGTCTTACCACTACCAGTACCTCCAAAAAGAAGATAATAAGTAGAACGAGTAAGTCCGTCTATTATACCCTCAAGCTTAGGCATACCTATAGATATACCTTGGTTATGTCCTTCACGACCTCGTCGTATAAGCTCTAGTACTGATTCTGTAATCATATAGAGCGCATAGAGTTATAGTTAATATCAGTTAATTCTCCGTTCTTTAAAGCTTCTATTTCTTCCCACTTCCTATCTATAAGGAATGTAGCAAGAGAGAAGTTTATAAATGCAGTATTATTTTGTGCCCAGTCTAATAGTTCAAGAATGTGCTTATGAGTTTCTTGATTCCAACGTATTTGTTTACCATAATAACGAAAAGCATCTTCTAAAGTATCAAACTTTTTAGATACTCCTCTTATAGAAACAGTTGCTCCATTTATGGTAGCAAACATTGGATAAGCCTCATAGAGTTCTTGCCCCATATCAAAAGCACTTCTATATAAAGCATTCTCAAAGTTCTTACTAAAAGGAATAGCTGCAGGATCAAATCTTTCTCCTTTAGCTGGAATCTTATAAGACTTTAAAATAATACCTTTCTCTTGTAAAGATTCAAGGTTATTTCTAAAGTTGGATTTATTATCATTTATTTGTAAGAACTTGAACAGATAATTTTCTGGATAACCTTCTTTAGTAATAAAGATTAATCTAACTATAAAAAGCTCATCAGGAGTTAGCTGATATTTTTCAAGTACAGCTATCTCCTCATCAATATTTAAATTATATTTGTTCAAAACAGTTCAAGAATTAGCATTTATATATTCTAATCTTTCACTGTAAAAAGGGATTACTCTTCCGAGTCGGGATTCTTTACATACGGTGCCATAAAGAGCTTAGAAAGCTCTGTGTATCTATTTAATAACTTTCCCATATTATAGGTTTTATCATATAAATCTGTAAATCTCTTGTCTTGATAAGTAGTAACTATTTGCTCAAGTAAGAGCAATTCAACCATTTCTGAGCCCTTCATGATTCTTAAGAAAAGTTATTAAATTCTGTTCAGCATCTGCTGCACTTTTAAAATATTTATCTGAAAATACGTATCCTTTATCTCTAGGTTTAACTCTCCAGAACCATTTACCTGTTAGAGCTAATAAGATGGATACTTCTGAAATTTTCTTCCAAAAATCAGAACCTAAATACGAATTTTGCTGCTGGTCTGACATATTCTCCAGGATCTTCTCCTTTTAATACTTTTTCTAAACCTTGCTCATCTATAACTTTAAAATTCCCATCGGGATGGGCAGTTGCAAACCATTTGGTCTCAACAGTGTTATTAATAATAAGATTAAATATCTCCGCTTGCTTTCCTGGTTCATAACGAATTACTCTTCCTACTCGTTGAACTGCCTTTAACTTTGCAGAATCTAATCCTAAGATAATAGCTACAGACAATCCACCAACATCAAGACCTTCATTTATCTTTTCACAAGAGTTGAGTACTCCTACTTTTTTATTCTTGAAATCTTCAAGTATAGTAGCACTTCTTTTCTTAGAGGTCTTTCCTGTATAAACTTCCCCATATCCTATTTGTTCAGCAACATTCACTTTCTTGGAAAATGTTACTATTTTCTTATCCTTACGAGCTTCTATAATTTTACGGGCAAGTTCAATCTTTTTAGAATGTTCATTTATAAACTTCTTTCTAGACTGAATTACTCTCATAAAACCCATAGCATGATAAGTAATATTAGATAGCATTTGTTTTCGAACTGATGCTGAGGCTTCTTGTGGACACATTCTATCTCTTAGAGCTTGTCTCTTTTTCCAACCATCCTTACCAACCATTTCCATAGCAAGATCAAAGTCGAAGTTAAAGAACTCAAAGTGTTCAGTGAACTCTCTATTCATTTCTTCATATTGTGCTATATCATCAACATTAATAAGGACTTCATACTCTATATATGGAGATACCCATCCATTTAATAAGGAATCTTCAAGAGTAATCTTATCTATAACAGGAGCATATTTCTGTAGTAATATCTCCTTTCCGTCTAATCTCTCAAATGTAGCAGTAAGTCCAAGTATATACTTATAACCTACTTGCTTAAATATAAGAGAAAATACATCTGAGGCATATCTATGCACTTCATCAAGAATAATCACATGATATTGTCTTTTCTGCTTAACTGCTGTATTTATTACCATTACATCACAATTAAGACCAAGTCCTCTTTCATCAAGTTGTTTAATCCATTGTTTCTGTAAAGTATCTGTAGGAACTACTACTAGTATTCTAAATTTTGGATAGTGTTTAATGATAGTCTCAGCACAGTTAAGACCAACTCTAGTCTTCCCAAAGCCAGTGGCTGCTACTATAGTTCCACAGCATTTATTCTGAATCCATTTCTTTCTGCATTCTTCTTGTCTAGTTGTTCTGTCAACTGCTTTAAATAATTCCAGCTGCTCTACCATTTTCGACTAATCCGCATATCATATACGTAAGAGTCTCCAAAGGTAGAGGGAAGAGGCATAGCCTCTCCCCTATACTCATTAGTGTGTGTTTAAGCATTTAAATCAAAACCCTTGAGTTCTGCAACCTTCAAGATTTGACTCTTACGCTCTTCCCATTGCTTGATGTGCTGCTCCACTTCTCTTTCAAAGAAGAACAATACACGGTCTCGCAATGTTACGAGCTGGTCGGTAGTCAAATCTGAATATTTGCGACTCTTACTCTTTAGATTCAACATAGCACGAAGTTCTGTATAGTTCAAGCCTTTAGGATTGATATAAAGACTGATTACAGGCTTCAATCCGTGACGTTCACGAATTACTTCTAATCTATCTCTCGTCTTACCATTAGCATCTTTTTCTGTTAAATCCTTCATTTCTGCAGGAGTAAACCAGAGTCCAAGCTTAGTAATAAAGTTGAGAGAGAGATGCTTTTTATTGAAGTCTCCAAGAGTTCCAAGACATGCATCTTGGGCTAGAGCAATTGTTACATCACGGAACTCTGTGGGAACTCCATTAGTAATCTGCTCAATGGGATATTGATCGAGTTTATCACTCTCAAATGTTTCACGGTTATTAGTTAGTATGGTTCGAATATCCTGTTGGTACAGATAACGAGGATACTCTTTTCTAGGATTAGGAGTATCCTTTTTATACTTATTCTCTAACCAACGAACATAGAGTTCAGCATTACACTTATCTCTTTGTTCTTTGATAATAGAAAGCAGTGTATATCTGCCAGGATTATCTTTATCCTTACTATACAGCATAGAATTACAGTGCATGAGGAACTTCTTCAGTTGCTCTTCGGTAGCATCTTTTAACGCTACTTCTTCCTGCACTATTTTACCATTGACTTCCTTTTTTGGACCCTTCCAAACAAAAGTATTAATGTCGTTACTCTTTGCTACTTGTGCTGCTGTTAATTTATCACCTAAAATACCCATTAATTTTTTATTTTTACTTTGTAAATTATCATAATCTGTACATTTGGGAATCTTCTTACATTATAAAATCTGTAGTAATTTCTTTAGGTTTAGCTACGAATTTCATGAACTGAGACATTGTATATCGGTAAAACTGAAAATTATTTCCATCAAACCATTGACTCTTACCTGCTTCATGGTCTTCATAAGTTAGAAATCCTTCTTCTCCTACATTAATAGCTCTATGATCCCAGTTAGGACACCTTGTAACCATTTTATACTTAGTGTCCCATTTATGTTCTTCAAGATTTTCAAAGACATATGTGGTATATCCTAGACCTTCGTCTAGTTTAGCTCTTAATACGGAAAAGATAGTAATCATTCCTTATATTGTCTACAACCATATTTAGCAAAGTCAGATTTACATATCTCAATTCCTTCAAAACAGGGAAACCTCTTACATTGTTTACAAGACCGATCAAGGTACTTGTATTTTACTCCTTCTGAGTCTTTATCAATTCGAACTCGATTCATTTAATAAGGATTAAGGCTAATATTGCTGCACCTATAGATCCAAACATTCCGAACTGATAAATTTTACGTTTTTTAGTTTCCTTAGATATATCCTTCTTTAAGGCATCTATCTTACCAAGATAATAAATTTTACTTGTTTCTAAAAGCTTCGATTGCACAGAATCACTTTGCTCATAATTTCTTATAAGCTCCTTATATCGCTGAGTTTGACTTTCTAATAGGTCAACTTTTTTTAACAGCATATGATGCTCAGCAAAAATAAGGTTAGTGTGTTTTAACTGGTTCGAAGTTAATAGTATCAACGAATCGTTTACTATCCTCGGATAAGTAGTTTGAGAAGAACACACAGTCGGAATCAACAGACTGAGTAACAATGTGATCGTGAATTTGGATATATTGCTCATAAACATGTTCAATTTGAATTTCAGTTGTATCTATTATTACTCTTATACTATCATTGGCTCTTCTTATAGAGTCGACTTTAGTTGTAAGGGAGTCAATCTTACTTACTAACTGAGAGTCCTCAGTATCATAAGAAAAATTGACTGCCCAATAATACAAACAAATGATTAGTCCAATTAAAGTGATTATGAGTATCCAACCAGATTTACTCATTAGCCCTCAGAAACATCAAATTGACTGCTGTTTCTTTGTCCTTATCATTCAGGGCAACGAATTGGTCAACTAGCTCTTTTACGTTAGAAGGAGCTTCCTCAATGAATTTCTTCATTTCCTGGTCTAACTCATAGCGCTTTTTCATCTGGTTGTAGCCCTTAATGACATACTCAGGGTCTTCAATGATATGTTGGACCTCTTTTTGCAAGAGTGCTTTTACCATAGGTTCACTAATAAGACCAGCACGAGTAGCAAATAAAGCCACTGCTTTTTCTACCTTATCGGCCTTAAAGCCCTTAGCTTTATTAAGAGCAATCATCTTGCCCTTCTCCTCATCCCACTCATCTCCAGGATTGCACACAGCAACTCCTATAAAGACAGCACGAGGAAGAGTATAGTTATCGATTTCTGCTCCAATTGCATTGTCAAAAGAAACTAACTCTACAGAGGCTTCTTCACTTTGGAAAGCACTAGTGCTGAGAGCACAAACAACAAACTGGTGCTGAGCACCGGCGAAGTCAACGATGACTCCTTTTTCGAACATTGCTACGTCCTTTTTCATTTTTCTTCTTTTTTGGATCGTAAATAGGTAAGTTATTATCTAAAATGAATTGCATTGGAGCTCCTATCCAAGTTATAGTTTGTTCCAATAAATGATCTAATTTCTTTATAGCTTTATAACCTAAGGTTTTTAGGGGCTTGGAAGCCTTAAAGAATTTAGAATTAACCAACTCCGCTCTACCTTTAGCTGGACTAGCTTGTTTACTATTATATAGTTTATAAGTAGTCACTTCATAAAGGAAGAACGGAGCTGGATAAATTCTACTTCCGTCTAATGTTAGGTAGCTCGTTGGGGGCGTAGGCTTTGCCGTTCCACTCATACGATATAACCAATGATTGACGGGCCTTGTCCTTCCATACATAGTATTTAGCTAGTATGGCAGGAATATCCGACTCACAAACATTCTTATGAGAGAAATAGGTCTTTTTCTGCTCATTACCATGTTTGTCTTTAAATTTAAACTTATTGCTAGGTCGAATTCTAACAATCAGTTTCGAGAAGAATGTAGAGCGAGGCTCTGCATAAGGCCACTGACGAGGAAGAATAGTATTGCATCTAGCTTTCATCTGCTTGAGCAATTCTTTTTCTTTCTCTGTTTTAGTCCATACTTTAGTATCCCTTCCCTTATAATGAGGAGGTTGCATACCTAAGTAAACCATTAGTGCATGATTATGCACGTCAATCCATTCTTCTTCAGCTAATTTAGCTAGTTCTTGTAGAGAAGGAATACCTTTTAAATCTTCCATTGTAAATAAATTTTATAGTTTAACTGGTCTTTTCGAGTTTAGCTTGTTCAGCTTCCTCGATAACATTTTCTATTGGATTCAGCTCAGCCTCTAGATCTTCGTCCGCTGTAAAAAGGATTTCCTTCTTTGGCTTCACCTTAATTGTTTTATTAGTAGACTGACAAATTACGCATTTGTATTCGCCAGTAAGTTCATTAAGATAATGGTGAGTTACTCTTCCACATCTTGGGCACTGAATATCAATCAGTTTCGATGGTTTTACAGATTTCTTTTTCATAAATTTTGAAAACTGTGTCTACTAAGTTTTTAATTTCATCATTTAATCTAGAATTATAACATTCATTCCAACTTCCTTTATCATAAATCCAGCGAATATCATCAGAATCAACATCATTAATAAGAATAAAAGGCTCTCCTTTGCTCTTATTAAGAACACCAAGACCTTTTGCTTTCAAAGTATAATGAGAAGCAGTTTCATCTCCCGTTGGAAAACTAGTCCACCTTCCTATTATATTATTATATGCTTCTTCTGGATCTCCTTCAGTGTCATAGATAACTAAGGAGTATGGAATGCTTAATCTTTCGAAGTTATAAGCTAAACAATAAGTAAGCCAACAACAACCACCCCAATTAATATTGTAGTTCTTGTCTAAAAATGTAAAGAGCCTATTCAGCTCCGTCTTCAATTTTTTGGTCTTCCAAGATTGCTTCATCAATATAACTTTTAATCTCTTTTATTTCAGCTATATACTCTTTTAGATATTGTTTCATTGAAACTATATCTTCAAGATGTTTATTAGAAAGCCGAAAATTCACTATAGATTTAAGACAATGTCCAAGCGTCATGCCATAGCCAACGTTTGTAAACTCTTGTCTGACAACTCCACCTTTAGGTCTTATAGTTTTTAATAATTCTAAATCCCAAAAAGGTGAACTCTGACTAATTTGAGTCATTCTAAAGTCTTTTTCCTCAATCACCATAGACTGAATAGTTTTCTGCTTCAAATACAAGATTTAACTCATTGTCTTCATCTGGATTGAACGTAAGTTTAAATCCGCCAGTGGCACAGTAACAGTATTTACCTTCTAGTACTCGCTTCTCTATACTTTCATAGAGATTCTTTACTACAGGAATCATATCTTCCTTTTCTGGTATACCATTTACTCCAGCCCAAAGCCAATTAAGAACTTCCATACATTTATGGACACGTTCAAAGTCAAATTCATCAATTAATTCTTGTAACAGATTTGAATAAAACTTTTTCTTATCTAAATCTTTAATCAAGTATTTTTCTGGAACTGCCCATCCAGTACCGGAAATGAACTTACATTCTTTTCGGAACCAAGGACAATCTATATACTTGTTTATTTCTTGCTCATCGAGGATTCTATAACTTTCATCTGACATTACTTAATCAGATTTTCAATCCAATTTAAAGTACTTATCTCTCCTGACTTGATTCCTATATAAAGGCAATATATACATATAATAAGCATAACAATAGCTGATTCCCAGCTACATAAAGTTAATGCTGCTATACTATAAAAGCACCAGCTAGGTAATCTATCTCCATCATATTTTGTATAGAAAGCTACATAAAGTAGCAAAGCAGTAATGATAATACTTATAAGCATTTCTAGTTTTACATAATTTAAAATTCTTTATTCATAAAATCTATTAATTTAATAAGCCAATGACTCTTTCCTTCTTTAAATCTTAAATCTGGGTAACGACTCCTTATGTCAGCTATTGCCATTAATTCAATACAAATAAGTCCTATTATATTTATAATTGGAACTAAACAAACAATAGCAGCAAAAGCCCATAACCATAAGGGAGCTTTAAACGACTTCCATCCATCACGGTCGTCTATTTCTAATTTAGATAGGAAATTCCTAAGTAGTAGAAAACAGACAATACTAATGATTAACCAGATCATTATTTAGGTAAGTTTAGAAGAAGTTTAGAGTCACCCCCAGCCATTGTAACAGGAAGTTTACCATCCCACTTGTCAATCCACATTTGCTGTAAGATAGCTGAAGTTAAAGCCTGAGTTCGAAGTTCATTAGCTTGCTTTTCTGCTTCAGCCGCAACAATTTTCTTACGTGCCTCTGCTTCAGCAATCTTTAGCTCGTTTTCGACCCTCTGAGCGTCTTGTACAGCCTTGGTCTTTGCATCAATTGCATTAACAATAGACTGAGGATACTTTAGACCTGACGTAAACTGATCCAGAACGAATCCTTCCTTTTCCAAGTTGGCTCTAAGTCGTTTCTCAATAGCATTCTCTACTTTCTCTCTATTAGAAACTATTTCATCAGTAGTGAATTTATTGATTTCAATACGACAAGCATCCTTGATGTACTTGAGAACAGGACCCTGTATGACATCTCCCAGTTCTTTTCGATACTTCCTAAATACCTGAGGAGCCTTGCCATCAGCAACTTTAATGTTCACGTTAGGATCAATGGTAAAGAGTGGGCCATCCTTTGCATTGATTTCAAAGGCATCATAGTCTATGGTCTGCACAAAGGTAGGATACTCATAGATTTGTGTGGCGAACGGATTGTACCAGACCCATCCTGTTACCAGATTTACATCACCAACACCTCGAGAATCTCCATACAGAGACACTTCAATACCTTCACAACCAGCGTCCACACGCTCAATACCACAGCTCGTCATACTTGTAAGAGCGAGTACCATTACGAACAAAATTCCTAAAAGTTTTTTCATTTTTTGAAAATTTTAAAGTTAGTAAATGCTTTTGTTTTGAATGAAATAAAGATTATAAATAATACTAGAAATGCTCCAGCAATGTTAGCTATTGTGTTAGCTAAATTTAGCCATCCAAAGGCTAAGTCTAATCCGAGAATGGTAAGAATAAACCATCCTAGAACACAAAACGCTTTTGTCCAATTCATATTACATAATAATATATAGAATATTAAAGATATCTACTTTAAGTCTTTTTCATCTATCAAATTAATTAATTTAGGTAAAATATTATCTTGCATAGTTTTATAATAAGACTCTTTAGAAAAGAGTTCTATTAAAGTCTCATGGGCATTAAGAGGTTGTGCTATTTTTGTATAGTGACAACACTCCCAATCTACAAGCATCTCACCCCAATCTACTTTATCCCAACCATTCTTAATTCCATACTCAGGGTGATGTCGTCTATGATAACGATGCCACTTCTGAACAGATTTATAAGGAAGGAATAAACGTAACCAAGGTTTCTCCCAATCATGAAATAAGTATTTAAACTTCCATACTCCAAGATTAAGAGCAGTCATTTGGAAAGCACACCAATGTGCAAACCAATACTTAAATGTACTTCTATCCTCCTTTGTAAATCCAGGAGTAATAGAATTATTCTTTCTCTCTATCATTTATTTTTAGAACCAGGTTTCTTGTGAAGATGCCCACTTTCCTTATTCTTTCCACTACGAGCCTCCCAGGCCTTAATTCTTGCCTCTAAGTTTTTAAGTCTCTTTTTGTACTTCATAATTTGATAATTTTAGGATTCATGTAGATCTGTGTACTTCTTTAATAAATCTATAACATCTTTTAATACTGCGGATGCTCCATCTTTATAGGCCACAGAAATAGCATTTTCTACAAGACTAACATCCCCATCAGCTGGAAGATTATGTCTAGCATAATATTCAGCTTTCTCATCTAAAGTACTTACTAGTTTTAAGGCTAGTTCTGGAAATAATGATAGTTGCTTATGCATTGTGTTTATTTTCCCCATAGTTCTATCATTTTATTGGTTTTAACTTAAGATGCTTACTATCCCATTCGTAGTCCATAATTATATTAAGATTTAATTAAGGCATCGAAATCTTCTGGAATTCGATTATTACCAATAGCTTTTATAGTAGTAATATCAGTTGTAATTACATTATTCATAGATTCAGCCCAAGTTTTGTAAATCTTTATTGCTTCTTCTATTGTATTAGCAATAACAAGTTTATGCTCTACTTTCCAAATTCTTGTATATCTATAATCCATAATCACAACAAATTTAATTCATGTAATTTCTTAATTATAGCTACACAAGCATCAACAGGGTTATCACAAGATACCTCACAAACATTACCATGCCCATGTTCTGCAAATTGCAATATCCACTTACCTTCACTTGGGAATAGAATAGGGGTATATACCTGCGGCTTGATTTCACTCAAAACATTAAGCAATGCTGCAAGACTCCAACAAGGCTTGGAAACAAAATATGCAGTAGGTGTTTTGCCAAAATATACACGAGTTTCTGCGTTGTTTTCAAATACTCTATACATATCCGCACTTTCGAGCGGAAGTATTTCAGCCAACTTGCGGCTTTGTTCTATATCTGTATAACTTTTAATTGTTGCCATAATTTTAAGTTCGTTTAATCAGAATACATGTGTATTCTGAACATTTTACTTGCCAATCATATATTTTGTTTGTCTTCCTATGTCTCATATATCCATAGTTATCCATGTATATATCCATAATCAAATTATATTTTATTGTTCTACATTTGTATAACTTTTCATAACTTATTATTTTCTTTTAGCCAACAAATCATTTCAAATACTGCATCAATGATTTCATCCTCTAGGAATATTACACTAGTAACCTCTTCAAAAGAAATCATTGCACCACCATTAAGAGTACCTTTTAATGTGTAAGAGTTATCATTTACAGGTTTTATTATACTAAGTAAAGCTGCAAGACTCCAACAAGGAATGTCATCTTCGTCATGCACATTATTTTCCCATTCTCCAATGCTTATTTTACCAGCATCTCCATTGAGATAATACATATCTGCACTTTCAAGTGGAAGTATCTCAGCCAATTTTCTTGATTGAGGTAAGTCTGTGTATGATTTAATTGTTGCCATAGTCATTCCTTTATAAGTTCGTAATCATCTTCCTCGGCAAACAGAACCGTCGTGCTGGAGAATTTGCCAATATTGTTGCAGAGATAATAATCCTTATAGACCCTCTCAACCGACATATCTCGGTCAAACTCCCTGCGATTGATTCTTCTGATTTTGTCGCCCACATGGAACTTGGTGTCCTTCTTCAGGTCTTCAGCGCTCAAAGCGTAGTCTATGCACTGTGACATTCCAACACGATTGATAAATGCTACAAGTATTCCATCAATTTGTTCCTTACTTGGCATGTTGTTTTCGTCTATACCAGTAAGATGCTTGTTAATACTAATGAACTTTGGTTCTTCTCTAAATTTTATTGCTTCCTTTGTAAGAAATTCCAATAATTCTCCTCTTGTCATAGTTATTCCTCCTTTAATTTAATCACCAACTCTTCCATTTCCTTTTGTCTGCGTTCTTTGCAGAAGCGACAGTTTCCTTTGTGAGCAAGATAGCCTTGATACATACCAACTCTAAGAAGATATTCACAGCTATCATACTCAATAGTAGAAAAATCCTCTTCTTCTACTAATTCTGCTATATCATTTTGATTTGAACACCCCACCATCATCAAGGCGGCAAGTGCTAATAGGATAATCTTTTTCATAATTAGTTAATATAATCCACTTTCTTTTTTAACTTTTTCTACCATATCTATAAAGGCAGTAGTTTCTAAAAAACCACCTATAGGAATACCACGATTTATAGAATCATACATTTGTCCAAATTCTTTTCCAGCTTCTTCACCAAATTCTTTAGAATATTTGTCTATACAGGCTTGTCGTAAATCGAAATTTCTACGCTTCCACCATCTTATAATTTTATTCATAAGCACAACAAATTAAGTTCGTTCAACTCTAATATCATTTTATAGCAAGCATCAACTGGATTGTCTGCTTCTACTTCATGATACAGTTCATCTTTACCAAAACATCCACAAAACCAGTATATAGGTTTATCACCTTGAATACATCTTGGATGTTTTAAAACACCAAGCAACGCTGTAAGACTCCAGCATGGAATCCTCTCATAAACGGCATCATATGCTGAATTTTCAACTTCAGAATCATCTTTTACAAATGGGACAGCTCCTACCAATGCACCACTTTCCTTTATTGCTAAATACTCCATATCCGCACTCTCAAGCGGCAAGAACTCTGCCAACTTTTTTGATTGTTCTATGTCTGTGTAACTTTTCATTTTCTTTTCCTTTTATATATTTTGTCTCCAATCTTAAGTGACAATTTAATCAAACATATCGTTAAAATTGGATAGATTACTATCATAATTAAAGTTGGCATTAGCAAATCTTTTGTAACATCAAAACATAAATAGAATAGCAACACATAAATTATGGATGATACAACAAAACCACAACCACCAGCTAAACACCCAACTGCTTCTTCATCAGTATGTGGAGTTAAATCTGGAATATCTTCTGACTTATAACTTGCCCAAGGATTGATAAATATCATAATATATAATAATTTTTAAATATCTTTTATATGTTTCAAATTAAATTTTCAAGGCAATACTTAATTGCTGCATTACAAGCTTGTTCATAAGAAGGAATTAAACTATCTCCATCAAATCCTATTGGATAATCAGTATCTTTTTTGTATATACTGACATTATACTTTCCCCAAAACATACTTGGTGTAACTACTATACAGATGTTATGTACTTCTCTCAGCCACTTCATAACCATTTGCTGGGTTGGACAACTTATTATAAGTTTATCAGTATGTTTGTTCCAATTAGTATATTTACCAGTTATACAAAGCCTATAGGTTAAATTTACCCCATTATAAGCCCCATAACAATTACAAGGTGTATCAAACCCTTTCTCTTTCAACAGCTTTGCTATTTCAAAACTAACATAATCTTCTGTAATCATAATTTTATAATCTTATTCGTCTATAAAATCTTCAAAATCATAGGAATCATCATACAAAGAACGTTGTCTAAATGTTCTGCATAGCATTTCTCTGTCTATATTATCATAAAAGGTATACGTTCTAAAACTATTCATTAATTCTTCATAAGACACACCTTTTAACCCGCCGTTACCAACAACTGATTCGTAGTCATTGTATTCTTTATATAATACCCATTCATATACATTATACTCAGGAGCAGACAACCAATAAGCATAAGGTTCATCATTATACCATAAGTTTGTTGCAGTTAAAAATTCTGGGCGTAATATTTCGAATTTATCTATCATATTTGTATAGTTTTATACATTATACATTCCTTCTGGTGCTTCTAACGCAAGACCTTTAGGTATTAAACCTCTTACATCAAATCCTTTAGACAAATACCAATCATTCAAAATGGTTGTAGCCGATTCATTATTCTCATAACTACAATCTTGTGATTTAACAAGTATTTTATGAAATTCCATTTTCTCTTCCTCAGTCATACTTGACATTGGACGGAGATAAGGCTTCATTTTATATTTAACTATACCATAAGACAACAATGTTATAATATCCCACCCATCTGAATTTTTTCGAACAAGGGGAAGGTCTGTATAATGAACAACACATTTACCATCCTCATACTCTTCAAACTCACTTCTCGTGATTACACCATAAGGCAACCTTGCACAAAGGTCTTTCATCAGTAGTTCCTTCTCTTCTTGTGTCATAATTTTATTCTCCTTTCTGTGCTTTAAGCCCAAGTTCAAAGAAATGCTTAGCAATATTATTAAATTGCGGTTCATTCAAAATAACAAGTATATTATCTTTACCATAATAACATCTGCGTTTGAGATATTCTTCTTTTATTTCTTTCTCCAAATCCACATCTTTCACTTCATGGTTTTCCTTATAACGTGGGTCTCTTGCAAGATTAAGGCCATTATATCCACCACTAATAACTGCTTGTTCTATTTCCTTTCGCCACAATGCTTGCTGTTCTTTCGTAAGTTGATTGAATAACTCACTTTCTATGTTGAAAGAATATTCTTCAGCATGAGCTTTTATACCTTGCTCTATACTTGCATACTGAATTTTAGGGTCAAGTTCTTTACTAAAGTATTTATCTATTTTCTTCATATTTTCTCCTCTTTATGATTTATTAAATAGTCATACCAAGTTCAAAAAAGTGCTTGGCAATATTCACAAATTGCTCAATACTAATATTTGCAAATTCACAGCCCATTCCTTCATCAACAGGGGTACAATCTTTCCATTGGGAGTCTATTTCTTTCTCCAAGTCCACCTCTTTCACTTCAAGGGTGTCAAGGGAAAAAAGTAATTCACACATTACTAATTTTTCTTGTTCAAACGCATAAACCGATTTATCATTACGGTTATGATGATACTTTAAATATACTTCTGCATTATTTATGTATCCCCTTATCTTCGCTACTAAAGCGTCTTTTGATATATACTGTACCATAACTTTATCTCTTTATAATTATATCAATACAAAAAGAAAAAACAAGCCATGCAAAATTTATGACATAGCTCTTTATTGAGACACCATTGTACGTGTATATTGCAATAGATGGTGTCAGGTAAAAAGCCTTGTCTGTAGATTTAATTGTATTTTGACAAACATAATTTACTTTCATACCTTACTCTCCTTCCATATACTTTTTAAACAATCTCATAAAATCTTCTATATTAGCAGTACCCATAATACCGTCATTTAGTGCTGAGTAAATAAAGTTTTCAGCCTTTTCAATAAAGGCATCAGTGCGGGTGTACTCAACTTCATTGTCAGATTCTTTAGTTGAAAAGATGTCAAGAACACTTTTATCATGTTCTCCAAAATATAATTTCTCTGGTTCTTCCATAATCAAAGTATTATTTCTTTTTCAATTCCACAAATACGCATAGCGTGTTGGAGTTGATGAACATAACATAAAGGTGCTAATACTCTACGCAAATACATTTTTCCGTCTTCATATCTTTTATAGTTATCTCCCACCTCCACCACAACACCATCACACACCATAAGCATAATATCCTCATCCCATTCTTTTTCAAACCCATTCTTTTCAAGAATCTCAGGAGTAAGAGAAATTGGCTCTATTTCGTCGTAGTCATACAAGTCGTTGTAGTCCAGCATCACCATCCGCTCCCTAATCTCGCATACCTGTTCAGGCTTTCGGTTATGAGTGTTATACACCCAGTCACCAATCATCAATTCTTTTGCTTTCATAACTTTATTTATTTTAAATAATTAAAAGTATTAGCATAGTTAATATAACTACAAAAGGAAAGCTAAACCATAGAAGACAAGCTATATCCTGTATAAAGTCTGAATCTAAAATCAGGGATAGTCCCATTAGTATTAATGTAATAAAGATATACAGGCCGAAAAATAAAACTATATAATTCTTAATCATAATATTACAAAAATAGCAAAAACGAGGCGGGGACCAGAAGTATATAATACTTCCAGCCCCCGCTTATAATAATTCCTGGCTAGCTTGTACAGCTAGTTCATCACAGAGATTATTATAAACATTGTCAGCGTGACCTTTTACATGCTCAATTTGGATTGGATTTTTAACAAGAGTTTTAACCTTATTAAATATTTTATCAAATAACATCCATAATTCTACATTCTTCTTACGCTTCCATCCAAGAGTTGCACAACCCTTTACATACATAGAATCCGTATAAATAGTAAGAGAATTAATAGATTCCTTTACAGCTTGTAATGCTACGATTACAGCTATAAGTTCCATTTGATTGTTTGTTGTTTTCCTGAAACCTTTTGAGTATTTAAATACTTTCTCTCCGTCTCGGAGTACAACAATTCCAATTCCACCTTGATCACGTGAGCTACTATAAGCTCCATCGGTGTAAATTACATAATCTAACATATTTAAAATAATCTAATATATTTTCTTTCTTCTTTCCATGTGTACCATAGAAAAGGATAGTCTAATCTACAATCTAGCATCTCCCATAAACATGCCATTAAAATTAATATTATTGGTATTACTAACATACAATACAAAAAGCCGAGACAGACTCTTATGTTCTGCTCGGCTTTTCACCAGTTATGATTTATTTACAAAGTTGTTTGTGGGGCCACCCAGATTCGAACTGGGGTGATAACCTTGTAAGGGTTACATACTCAACCACTATATGATGTCCCCATTTAGGAGGATTTACATCCTCCATGCTTTCCTAGTAATTTATATCTCAAAGCATGAGAAAGAACACACACTACTAGGTTGCGTGCAGAATCAGTGGCGGTGTGATACTGCAGTGTCTCTTTGTTTACTACTATTTCAAATAAACGGACCCGTAGACAAGTGTAGCCAGTAGGGGAGTCGAACCCCTCTTCTAACATCGAAAGTGTTATGTCCTACCGATAGACGAACTGGCCTTTTTATCTTTTTTGTGCTTAGGTGCACATTTTCTACAATAAGAAGCTCTGCTACTTATTTCTGCTCCACAATCTGGACAAGTTTTTCTCTTTTTTCTAGTACAGAAAGTATCAGTTTGAGAATGACAGTTAGGACAAACTATTCTAAGATTCTCTAATCTATTATCATGATGATCTCCATTAATATGATCTAACTGTAATACTAATGGTTTACCATTCCAAGTAGTATCTTGTCCACAACATTCACATATATCTTTTTTAAGTCCTTCTTTTATCAATCTTTTCTTTAACTTTTGTGAATCACATTTAATATTCTCTTGTAGATAATACTCTATTGGCTTTTTCTTTAAGTTTTTAGAGTAATTCTGAGAAAAAGAATATTCTATATTATATTTCTCTAACTTTTCTTTAAGGATTTTACAAGCATTACCACTTACAGCCTTCCCTTGTTTTCTAAGTATTTCAGATAAACTATTAGATTCACTAACGAGTTGCTCTAATAACTCTTCTTCGGACATTTAGACATAATACATAGTTCATATTTAACTAATCTAAAAATGGATAATCTATATAAAGCGTTCGGCTTGCGACCTAAGCCACTAGTCGAACGCGCCATAAAGAGCTTATCTTCACAGACTCGCTCTTTGCAATGACAAATGAATTCATCGAAAGATGACTAGTTAGGCGGGCAGGATTCGAACCTGCGAAGGGCTTATATCACCCTTATCAGAGTCAAAGTCTGACGTCTTCAGCCACTCGACCACCGCCCAATCAATTATTGTATAGAATCATATTCAGGATCATAACATCCTGGATCTTCTACATTTTCATACCACTCTGGTGGAAATATTTCATCTATAGTTGTTGCTGTGTCTAACCTTTCTATAATAGAACGGTCATACTCACCTATATAAATAGTATCTTCATTCCACCAATTCTGTGGTATATATGGTGTTTTAGGATTGCATCCTAATATAAGTAACGTAATACAAAAGAATAAAAGTTTTTTCATAATCACTCCATTTTTGTGAACTTGGGATATTCCAAGTTCACGGCATCCTCAATCTAATAAATTAACAGTGATATCCATTAGGATACATCATTACTGCAGCTTTACAGTAGCCCCTTGCTACTTTCTTCATTAAATTAAAGATTTTTCTTTTCACTTGATTTTTCTTTTAACTTTAATAATTCTTTTTAATGATTTTCAATTATCCTTTCGTGATAATGAATTTCTTTTTTAATCTGTTCTTTAGTCATAATCTATAAATTTTAGGGGGCAATGTTGAACTCGAATCAACGTATACAGGTGCCTTATCTCTCGGCCAATTGTTCCATTTAAAAAGAGTACTTCTTATTCTATTCTGAAAACATTCGGAAATTTAAGGAAATTTTGCTGTATGTACTCTTTAATTTGTGCGGATAGTGGGGATCCAACCCACGCATGCCTCCTGATTGGAAGTCAGGTGTGCGCCTGCAACTACACCATACCCGCAAGTGTCCCTAGTTATCTTCCACCGATACTAGGGCTCTTTCAATAAGCTTACTTTGTGCCTTCCACGTTGCGAAGGTTCCACGTTAAAACACTTATGAACACGTACCCTTTTTGCGTTGTAAGGGCCAATCAGTATGACTTTTATCAACCTCAGTCATTTTGGTGTGGAAGAGAAGGTAATGAGAATCGAACTCACATCTCTAGACTGGCAGACTAGAGCACTAACCATTGTGCTATACCTTCATTCGTGTACTTGTAGAACAAGCACACTAGATAGGCTTCTCCTACCTATCATGTCCTCTAAAGTTTTAACTTTGTGCTTTGATTAAAACATCCTCCTTGTTAAGAAGTCGTATTACACTACGCAGGATGAGGCTTTCCTCCAAGTACATAGTACTCTTGAACCCGAAAGAGATTATACAGTAGGGGCGACGCGACTTGAACGCGCATGGGCCGAAGCTTCCAGTTCCCAAAACTGGGCGGATACCAATTACCGGTTACACCCCTATGATCTTCCGATACTCACGTACCAGAAGAACTTTGTTTAACCTTTTATGAACGCTTACAATGTTACAGAACATTGCTCCTTCCTGTTTATAAAGAGAGCACACTAGATTGTTCCAGACTAGAATGCCCTCAGTTCGAAACTTTCGTCTCTTCACTATCCTAAAGTGGATTGTGATAGTAAAACTGCTCTCTTGTCGAGAACTAGCCAGCCAGTGTGTAGTCGTAGGCTACTGGAACATTTTAAATTTGAACTAAGTCAAAGATAATATGTTTTTAGAGTTTAAACAAGTCTTTTAACAAAAATTGACTTGATTTAGATCAATAAGAACCGTCGTCAAGTTCTTCTAATATTTCAAGACAATTTTCCATATCTTCGACGTCCCTTCTTAACATTCCTGCAGCATAACGGAGTATAGGCTCAAAAATTCCTCCGTACTCTGCTTTTCCTTTCTTAATAAATTCTTCAGTTGTCATAATTACTAAGTTTACATAATTACTAAAATTTAGTGGACCTGGGCGGAATCGAACCGCCGTCCGCGCATCTTATTCTCAATTACCATAACTTACACTCATAGGTTTTTTATGTAGTTTCCTTCTACAGGGGTTAACTAGATGTTAACTTTCCACCAGCCTATTTAGTTATATCTCCGATAGACACAGAATATTAATAATGGCTTTAAAAAGAAAAATCCTCAAAAGAAGACTTGTTGTGAGAGGATTATGTTCCCTGGCTCCTCTCTTGCCAGGCACTTACGCAGCAATAGCTACAGTACGAGGAGTCATTACGACTACTTTAGCATTTATTTGTTTTGAATGTCTTTCCATTCTTGTCTGAGTGAGTAATCTACTTTCCAATGCCGTCAAATCCTGTCAAGCCCTTTATCTATTTAATATTGAGTAAATTCACCTTTTACAAAGAACATAAAGTCTGGATTAGAACTACTACTATAAGGAACTTGTTCAGCCCTATATACTTGCCAACTAAAATCTGGAGTGATTTTAGAATATACATATCTTCCAGTTGGAACTCGTATTGTTTCAAATCCATTTTTAGGTATTCCTTGTGCATTAACCCTACTAAATGGAATGTATACTCTCTTCATATTATTCATTCTCATAAATTGCTTACCTGTACCTATAGCAAGTACTGTATTATACCAATCCTTACTACATATATAGATAAGCTTTTTAGTCCAGTTATCATACCAATGTTCTCTTAGATAAAATTCTCCAAATGGAACAATTTGGTTTTCTTTTAAATATGATCTTACGTCCTTTGGATAATGAGATTCGTTATAAGCGTATGCCTCTCTAAAAGTTATAACTTTTTCATTGCTTTCTTTAAATTTAGCAATCCTATTTTGAGAATCTATACAATAAGTTTGCTTTTTATATCTTCTTTTTGGGTTTAGAGCATCATAAAAAGTATCTCTAAGACTAACATCATGATCAAATCTCTTAGCTCTCTTTACATACTCAGAGAATACTTTATCCACATTCTTTCCGAGATTGGCCTCAAAGAATTTATCTAAGTCTTTCCAAGATAACCAACCATTATGGTAGTTTCTATCATATCCAAACTTAAAACGGCCATGCATACTTTGATGCTTAAAATCTCCTTTGTTAATTTCCCTTCTAGGATACTTCTTCTTCCAACCAGAAGATCCGCTGTGTTTTAAACCAAATTCTATCATTAGCGAAATAAAAGGGAAGAGTCCTAAGACTCTATCCCTATACTAGAAGGAAGGCAAATAACTAAAAACCTAAAACCACAAATGCTTTATAAATCTTCAGTGCTGACGCCTTCCTTAATCTTTATATCATCTAAAGGTAAATACAACCATTCTAATGAACATCTACATCTACTAGCTCTGGACATAAAGTCTTTCATAGCTGCAGATTCAGATGGATTAATTTTAATCTTTAAGAAGTCTCTATTATGAATTTTAACTTTATAATAAAAAGTCCTAAAGTTTATTACTATTCCATCTGGAAGCTGTATTCTTAATCCTAATGAGAGTTCTGTTGGGTTCTTCATTATAATCTCGATTTGGATCTATATCTAAATTAAATAGAAGCTGTGTAAACCTTAAATTTTTAAACTTACATAGAAGTCTAATCAATAAAAAGGCTACCTTTAAATTGTCATAAATTCTTACCATAATTTATTTTCAAATACTAATATTCTAGCTTGAGATACATCTCCTCTGGTTACTAACCAAGGAAACGAAAGAGTTTGATGAGGAAGATTTAAGTAAGACTGATGTCTATGAGTCCTCATATTACAAATAAGAATAGTTTTCCAACAGCTTCTTACTATTTTCTCAACATTTACTCCAAAGAATGGGAGTTCTTTCTCAGCAAGTTCCATAAGATTATGTTCTATAGTAATACCCGTAGAAGTTACTTCTCTAAGAATCTGAGTCTTTCTCTTATTCTTTTGTAAAATGTTTTTTCTTGAACTCACAAAACTTCCTATTACTATATCAGGTTGATATTTGTCAACAGCTTCTTGTGCTTCTAACTTTTCTATATCATCAGTATATGTAACAGGTTTAGTAACCATTTGCATCATAAGTCCAGTCATTACTGGATCTTCCTGAGCTTTTAAATCAGTAATAGGAATGCCTAACTGTCTTCCAATCCATCCAGTTCCAGCACATATTTCTATTGCAGAATGTGGTTCATATTCTGGATTATCATCAATTTGAAAGTTGAGCCATTCACACAATTCCAGAGTTGGAAAAGTATAAAGAGCACATGCTTGCATTACAAAGTTCAAAGTATCATCATTGTCATTTTTTATAAAGGAATATGGAATAGGATAGACTTTATTATCCATTCCATAAAGCTTATCAATGATTTTCTGAACTCTGTTCAAATCTACTTTTTCTTTCTCTATTTCTATAGCAGAAAGTCCATCTTTGTAAGTTAATTTCATTTGTCAAGAGTTTTAATTAATAACTTGTGGGCCCCGCCGGACTTGAACCGACAACCTACAGATTATGAGTCTGTTGCACTAACCTATTGTGCTAGAGGCCCTAAAGAACACTTATTTAGCGTGCTCCTTAATGTAATTTAGTAAATCTTGGGCATTCCTGATATACTCAACAGCATCATCAGGTATAAAGAGATTAAATTCTCTCTCACATTCCATAATGAGTTCTACCATATCAAGAGAATCACATCCCCAGTCCTTTCTAAAGTCAGAAGTAAGGTTATAATCTCTCTCGGAAATGCCTAGTTTTTCTAAAATAAGATTTTTTACTTTTTGTTCCATTTTATCCAAGTTTTTATCATAAGATCACTATCTAAGCCAGATATATTCATTTTCCTAGCTAATTCTACTACAGAATAAGTTGGAATAGCATTATTGCCAAATGTACATTCATTTTTCAATCCTATATATTCTCTACTAACTCTTTTAAATAGAAAATATTTAGCATCAGACATATCAATACCAGCATCGAGAAGTTTCTGGACTTGTTTTCTAGTTAAGAAATCCTGTCCTACTTGTTGTGTAAATTCAAGCATAATAAAATAAAGTGTAATAGTCTGGAGAACTTGTAATAGCTAACACTTGAGATTGATGAATTCGGTTATCATTAATAAACTTACATAATTCTTTTTCAGAATAAAACAGTTTACTTCTTACTGATACCATTGTTCATTTCCTCCTTCTTCTTTAAAATGCTTGACTGGTTTTCTTTGTGCCCTAAAAGGATGAATGTCGTCGGGCTTACGATACTCATGTTCCTTGTCTGTAATATTCATAACTCACTTAATTGTTTAAAAATAATAATTTGAGGAGAGTACTGGATTCGAACCAGTGGTCCACTTTTACATGAACTCCTTCTTAGCAGGAAGGTGGTTTAAGCCAACTCACCCAACTCTCCATAAGTATCTTACATTCCACTATCCTGTACATCTCTAATTAATTCTTCGAAGACACATAGAGAGGGCACGTTGTCTCCCTAACTATATAAATTAATTGGATGCCTACAGTAACTTCTTCTAATTCAGCCCTCCATCAGCTTTTCTTAGATATGTCCTTCAGATACTCACAAGGTAATTCTGGAATTTCTCCCATTTTTCTACATACATCAGGTCTATTCTCATATATATTACATTTGAGATCAGACGTTAAGAATGGACATTTGTTTTTGTCGAGATCCATGTCAGTCATAGCAATTCTTACACCTCCAAATGGAGTGAAAGCAATTACAGGATTGACAATCATACTAGAAAATCTCTCTAGTTCACCATGCTCAAATGCTATATTATAACAACAATGAGCATTACATTTGTGTAATAAACATTTTTTCATAGAGGAGGAAGTGGGACTCCAACCCACACACCGCTTTTACACGACTACTGGGAGTTTTCAAGACTCCTGCCTTAGCAATTAGGCTTATTCCTCCAAATGAAGAAGTCTTTAACCTCAGTAAAAGAAACCTTAGTACCAGACTTCTTCGAATAATCTCTATTCGGAATGTACATAGTCTTTCGTCTAAAGAGATTGTCGACATCTACAATAGCTTATTAACTACAACACATATCAGGTCTTTATGCGCAAATTACCCTGAGCTAGGGCATTCCTTGATAGGGAGACCGTCTCTCCCACCTCTTTGAATAGAGAATATATTTCTTTAAAAAGAGAACTAAACATTACGTCGTGCTAACGTGTACTTGCAAGCAAGCACACTAATCATTACACTATCCCTCCTATTTAATGGTTAAGAATGAGTGGAGGGAGGTGGACTTGAACCACCACTAACGGCACCACAAGCTAAGTTAATGAATTGCTGTTTGTTCTCTTTATGTGGCGCAGGAGAGATTCGAACTCCCAGACAGAACCTAGAATAACCTGTCATTTCAACATTAAATGTTAAAATCTGTCTAACCAATTCCAGCACTGCACCAAATAAGCCTCTATTCTCACGAACCAAGACTTTAAAAAATATTACGAATAATAATGAAGCAGGGGAGGATGGATTCGAACCACCGACACACAGTTTTGGCGACTATTGATCTAACCACTGATCTACTCCCCCTAGGATTAGTGACAACTCCGTCTTACTAATCCATAAACATTTGTACGTTACTTTATATCCCTTTAAGCTGAAGCTAAGAGAACTCCGATGTCCTAACCACTAGACGACTCCCCCATATAAATCTCCTATTCTCACGAACCAGAGACACTGAAAGATATAACCAAAATAAAGAATAATGAATTATGAGGGGGAGACGGGATTTGAACCCGCGATTTTCGGAAACTGTAATAGTCGTCAGGATATGTAACATACGATAACCAATTAAGCTAAAGCTTTGACCACAACATTAATGCTAATCATCTAGGATTGCGTAATGCTAATAAGTAAAGCTAAAGCTATCGGTCAATTATTTTTTTTTTAAATACAAATGGCTAATAAAAATAGTATAATAGATATTACACATGCTAGTTTCATAATGAAACTAAAATGCTTATATATAAAATCCTTAACCATAAATAAGATGTGTAAGAAGTTCATCAATTCTACACTCCTTCGCATCACGGTCATTAACCTTTTGAAGTGCAACATCAATAGCATCCAGAAGTTCACTACGTCTCTTTAAGAGAGCAGCTCTCTTCTCATGTGTCCATTCACCACTGAAGAACTGAGCAGTATAATCTCCAGTCTTTATAGTAGTGGCAACATTAGTTACTTGGGCACGATAGTTAGATGGTAAATGTTCTGGGTCGAGATTAGGATCCTTCAGAATTTCTTGATGTGTCTCAGTAGTTTTTGTTTCACCACTTTGACGTTCAGTCTGAAAAATTCCTCTCTTTTTGTAGTCTTCATCCTCATCAGCTTCAACCCAAACTTTAGTAGCCTCTCTAACAGGAATGATATTCAACATCTGAGTGAGTTTATCACTTTCAAAGATGCCTCTCATTCTTAGTAAGACAGTGGCTGGGTAAGGACCATAAGTCTTTCCGTCAAACTCAAGAGGAACAGTGGGAGCACCTTCACCATTAGAAGCTTCAATAGTTAGAGCAGTGTTGTAATACTCTAGAGCTTCCTTAATGAACCAATCCATTTTCTCTTTCACAGTAGTGACAACACGCTCATTGGCTACCTTAGTAAGGTCAACTGGATAACCTTCTAAAGGTGAATGAGTTTTTAAGGTACCTCTGAAAGCACCTTGCTTGTTTTTGAAGAAGCTTGTATAATCACCTACCATTTGATTGTAGCGATTAGCAAGTTTCTGTCTCAATGCTAACAATACATTAAGTTTCTGCATTTTGTGATATACTTTTAGATTTAACATATAGCTCTCTAACTTCTAAAAGAGTTTCAAGAGCAGGTTTCTTTAACATAGATTCTGGGATAACTGGAGCACCATTATAAGTGAGCCAAATTTCACCATCCTTTTCCTTGAGTTGCCAGAAATCTCTAGCTTCTTCCTTTGCTTTTCCAACTTTGTCTTCTTTAAATGGATTCATAATTTTAAATAAATTTCATTTAAAAAGGGAGCACTTCTATGAATGTTGTACACAAATAGTTGTGCTCCTTAAGAGATCTCTAAATACTGAATTGCGGATTAAAAGTCTGCTCAAGTAAATATAATTTGCTGTATGAGATCTTTGTATGACGTATTTTACTATTGGTATTAACTTCTTATTTAAAAAGAGTGCTATTACAGATTATCAAATTAACAGTTTGGATCTAAAATAAGATTTTGCTGTATGCACTCTTTAATTAGTCAGTTCTAAAGATTTAAAGGTTTTCCACACCATCTAAAGCACTTTCTAATTCTGAGAGTCTTAGTAACTCTGGGGGAAGTTTGCCTTGACAACGGGAAGACGAGCACCATTTCCTTACACTGCTACCGCCTAGGTATTTCGTAGCTCCTAGAATACTCTCCTTTATACTGAGCCAGGAGTCTTGCTGAGTACTCTTCTGTAACGCAGTTAAGTACATTTCTGCGGGAGTGGGGCAGCCTGGAGTTGAACCAGGATCTCCAGTTTTTCAGACTGGCGCGAACTGCCCACCTGCGCTACTGCCCCGTTGAGGCTCCTTATTTGCAACTAAAGAGCCTCGTGAGTCCAAAACATTTTACCTCCCGACTACACGTAATCAGGAGGCATTCACAAAAAACATTCCTGCCTAAGCAGAAACATTCTTAGCTGTGAAAATGTTTGAATTGAATTGGTTTGGTTTGTTTTGAATGTTTTGGTTTGAACTCTTTATATAGAACAACTCTCCCTAAGGAGAGTAATGAACTATCTATGTAAAAGAGATTATCTTCACAGACCATCTCTTAAGAAATTTTTTAATAAAAAAATTGAAACCATGTAGAGAGGCCGGGATTTGAACCCGGATTGCGTGATTATCAGTCACGTCTCCTAACCTATTAGAGGATCTCTCTAT
>Ga0247610_10000583_pt1 | contig 50089 bp, 50 predicted proteins | sample 174DNAGHGhighgp2_FD_193483 | JGI IMG/M metagenome (GOLD analysis project Ga0247610, IMG submission 193483) | Sheep rumen microbial communities from Palmerston North, Manawatu-Wanganui, New Zealand - 1742 DNA GHGhigh gp2 | ecosystem: Host-associated > Mammals > Digestive system > Stomach > Rumen...
TATTTTAAAAATGATAATGTTCCTCTTATGGTAAGAAAACTTGATAAGAATGATGAGGAATATATTATTCCGTTAGATGATACTAAAGAAGTATTATATGCTGTATCTCTTTTAAACAATAAGATTTAACATATTTACATTATTGTAAATGTGTTTTTTTGTGATATAATAACTATCAGGGTGATAAAGATGAAAAAGAATTTGTCTATAATTATAGGTATAATATTTGTTATTGCAATAATTACAATTTCAATGAATATGGAAAATAAAACAAAAGCAGAGCCAAAAGTATTACTTATGAGTGGAAAACATCAAGTAGCGATGACTTTTAAAGACTATGGTACAGTTACATTAGAATTAGATGGCGATGAGGCACCAACAACAGTTTCACATTTTATTGATTTAGTAAAAAGTGGATTTTACGATGGATTAACTATTCACAGAGTACATAAAGACTTTGTTATTCAAGGTGGAGATCCTGAAGGAAATGGTACAGGTGGAGCCGAGAGAAATGTAGTAGGAGAGTTTAAAGCTAATAACTATAATAATAATATTTCTCATACTAGAGGTACTATCTCAATGGCTAGAAATAGTTCAGATATGAATTCTGCATCTTCTCAATTCTTTATTGTATTGAAAGATTCAACTTATTTAGACGGACAATATGCAGGGTTTGGACATGTTATTGATGGTATGGATATAATTGATAAAATCAATAAAGATAAAGCTAAATATGCTATTAATGAAATGGGATTACTATCTAAAGTAGATCAAGTAACTATAGAAAAAGTTAAAGTATTAAATTAAGTGGATTATTCCACTTTTTTATATTTTATTTTTTTGTTATAATTATAATGTGATAGATATGAGAAAATTTATAACTGAACACAAAATTTTTTTATTAGATATTTTAACTTTTATTAATTTTTTTGCATTTGCTTTTACTATGTTCTTTTTTTCAAAACATATATTTAATATTAACGAATATGGTTTAAACAATACAAAATTCTATTTTACATGGCTTTTATTCTCATTATCATGGGTATTCTTTATTTTATTAATACTAAAACTAATACCTAATAAATATAAATTCAAAATATATGTTGTTTTAGATTTGTTTTATTTAGTATTCTTTATATCGCAAATAGTATATGCTGGTCAATTAGACAAATTTATGATGTTATCAGACTTATTTGTTGCTGGTGAAGGATTACAATATATTAAAGTAATATTTGTTAATACTGATGCTTCTATGGTATTAACTGTTATATTTAATCTATTTGTAAGCGCATTTATTTTTAAATTATCACAAGGATTAAAAATATTAAAAGACAAAACTTATAATATAAAACTACTACTAGTATTTATAATAATTATTATTTTAACTAGAGTGTTTGCTATTGGTTTATTGGGAAAAGTTAAAGATACTTCGTCTTGGAGAGATAAATATAATGCTAGAAACATATACAATAGTTATAATGACACTAATGCATCGATGTATTTATCAGGTTATTTTGAATATACTTCTAGAAGTGTATATAAATATTTTTATAATTTAGTTACATTAGATAAAAAAGAATTAAAAAAAGATATAGATGAATATAATAAAATATATGGTAAACAATATAAAGAAAACGAATATACAGGTTTGTTTAAAGATAAAAATGTAGTTTATGTAATGATGGAATCAATTGATTCATGGATACTAGATGAAACGACAATGCCAAATTTATATAGAATTAAAACAACTGGATGGAATTTTACAAAAAGATATTCTCCTTTCTTTAATGGAGGACAAACTATTAATTCTGAGTTTTCTTTAAATTCAGGCTTATATTCAATTATTGATAAAGAAACTATATATGATTTAGATGACATATCTTATCCATATTCACTTCCGAGTATGTTGAATAAAAATGGATATTATACTTCCTCATTCCATGCAAATACATCGTCTTTTTACAATAGAGAAAATTTTCATAAATTATTAGGATATAATAACCATTACTCAGCATTAGATATGCAAAGAGAAGGCATCTTAAATAAAGATAAGAATTATTTTTCAGATTCGGTTTTATTAGCTGATAAAAAATATATGAATTATTTTGGTGGTGAAAATTCAGACAAGTTCTTAAGTTTCTTCACTACTTATTCAGCACATTTACAATACACTAAATCTAATAAAGTTTATAAAGATCTTAAGAATATTATGAATATCCCTAATGTAACTGAAGAAGAGAATATTTATAGAAGTCTTGCTAAAGATACAGATATTGCTATTGGGGAATTAATTGATTACTTTGAAGATATTGGTAAGCTTGATAATACTGTATTTGTATTTGTAGCAGACCATTACGTATATGGTTATTCAGATCCAGAATATGTTGCAGCAAAGAAAGGCTTAAAATTTGATAGAAGAGCATTACAAAATACTCCGTTTATAATTTGGACTCCAGGAATGGAACATAAAGATATAGATATTATTTGTGATACTGCTGATATTCTACCTACAATGTTTAATTTATTAGGAATTAAATATAATCCAAATAATTATATTGGCGAAGACATTTTCTCTGATACACACGATAATTTCGTATGGTTCTCTGATGGTTCTAACATAACAGGAATCAATAATGAACTTTCAAATGATGCAATTAGAACTAAGACAGAATATAACATTAGCAAAAATAAAAGCATATTATTAACTAATTACTATGGTGCACAAAATGAAAAAAATTAATATTATATGTTCTATATTATTATTTATATGCTCATTGCTTGTCTTATGTGCTTTTACTATATTTAATAAACATTTTATACAACATGTATTTGATAAGAATAATTATTATGAATTAATTTATAATAATATAAAAAAAGATAATAATATTAATATATATAATTATGAACTTGATTATAAAGATGTGAAAAAAGATCTTAATTCATATATTTCAAGTAAATATTCAAAGAAATTTAATACCAAGATTGAATTAAAAGAACTAGATACTGATAAAATATATAATAAATATATTCAATTTGATGGATTAAAAATTAAAAATAAAAATATAATAATATATTTAATTGAAATATTTACATTGATATTAATATTTGTTACAGCAAATGCTTTTACAAGTAATAAAAGTAAAATAAAGATATATAATATATTGGTATTAGTTGGTATATTATGTTTTATATTATATGGAATTTTATATTTTTCCATAAACCTAAATAATATTTATCTGAGTTCAATATTTCATGACAGTCTAAAAATATTATTAGGATATTCTATATTCTTAATAGAATTATCAATATTCTATAAATTAAAAATAATGAATAAACTAAATAAATTCTTTAAAAAAACTAAATGATAAATTATAATATTTGTAGGTGATATATATGAGAAACAAAAAACTATTTTATATTATATTAATAGCAACTCTAATTGTTATTCCATATACAGTTGATGCTTTAATGGCTAATTGTCCTTTAGGACCTGAAGTTGTTAAAGACATTAAAGGCGTACTTAGAATATTTCAAATTCTAGGACCACTTATTACTGTCATATTTACTATTTGGGAAATTATAAGAGGACTTGCGAAAGGTGATATTGATAAAGAATTTAAAACTATTTGGCAAAGAACTTATAAAAGAGTAATAGCTGCTTTTATATTATTCTTTGTTCCTTTATTATTAAATCTTCTTTTCCAAATATTTGGTTTATATGATACTTCTTCATGTGATTTTGATAATCCTGGAGAAGCTGCACCTCAATCTGCAAGATCTTGTGCTGATGCAGGTTTAACATATAATGAAGAAACAAAACAATGCGGTAAAGAAGCTACAGATGAACAAATATGTAATGCTTACAATGGAAGAGAAGGCGACACTGAAGATAGAGTTAAATGCGAAGCTAAAGGATGCACTTATAATTGGAACACTGGAAAGTGTAATGCTAAAGAAGAAACAAAATGTTATTTACTTAATGGACAACCAAGTAACAATGAACATGCCGCTAGATGCGAAGCGAGAACTGGTTGTACATATGATATGACATCTGGTAAATGCAATCGAAATAGTTAAACCTCTTATGAGGTTTTTCTTTTTAAGGGGTTGATGCAATGAAAATTAAGAAAATATTAAATATAATTCTTTTAATAATTGTAATATTTACTATTTTTATGTTTTCAAATCAAAATTCAAAAGATTCTGGTAAAATATCTAAAGATTTTGGTGTTCAAGTGGTAACAACTATTGATAATATAACTAATACTAAAATAGAAGGTAATAAATCTAAAGAACAATATGTAAAAAAGAATTTATATTTTATTAGAAAGTTTGCACATATAAGTGAATATATAATTTTATCTATCGTTTTATTAGGATTAATTTCATATTATAAAAAAATAGATATTAAGTGGTTAATAATATCTATTGTAATATGTATTATATTTGCATCAATTGATGAATTTCATCAATTATTTATAAGTGGTAGAACTGGTAAGGCTATTGATGTATTCATAGATACAATCGGTATTATTATTGGTTCATTAATCTATTATATTGTTTATATAAATGGAAAAGGTAAGAAACATATAAAAAAGAAGGATTAGAGGGTGATTTTATGATCTATGATATAGTTATAGTCGGAGGCGGTGCTTCGGGCTTAATATGCGCGATAAACGCTAAAAATGATAATAATAAAATATTAATATTAGAAAAAAATAATGAATTAGGTAAAAAGATTAAAATAACAGGTAATGGTAGATGTAATTATTATAATGAATATCAAGATATTACTTGTTATAATTCATTTAATTCAGATATATTAAATGACGTTTTCAAGCAAATTACAGATCTTAAAATCAATGATTACTTTGATTCACTTGGTATAATTCCTCTTATTAAAGATGGATATTATTATCCGTATTCTAATAAAGCTATTACTATAAGAGACACCTTAAATAGTGAAATTATCAATAAAGGAATTGAAGTAAAATATGATTATATTGTATCAAATATAAATAAAATAGATGATTTCTTTATCATTAATAATGAAATAAAAGCTAAATATGTTGTTTTAGCTACAGGTGGTATTACATACCCAATTACAGGTTCAACTGGAGATGGATATAATATTTTAAAAGATTTAAATCATGAAATCATTCCTTTAAAGCCTGTTTTAGGTAAACTATATGTTGATGATCCTTTATTTAAGAAGTTAAAAGGTATAAGAGCACATGCAAAAGTATCTATTAATAATAAAAGTGATGAAGGTGAACTTCAAATAAATGAAGATTCCATTTCAGGTATATGTGTATTTAATATAAGTAGATTTGCTGATGTAAATGATACTATATCTATAAATTTTATTCCTTTTACAAAAGATCCTTATAATTATATAAATACTAGAATTAATAATTTAAATACATCTATATCTGATGTTTTATCTAGAATCTTCAATAAAACCTTAGTTGATGTTATATTAAATAAAGCTAAAATTAATAGTTCTAAAGATAAATTAAATGAAAGTGAATTAAATACACTTATTGATTTATTAACTAATTATAAAGTTAATGTTATTGGATTATCTAAATTAGAAGAAGCTCAAGTTACTGCTGGTGGAGTTAATTTAAAAGATATAAATATAGATAACTATGAAAGTAAGATAATTCCTAATCTATTTGTCGTAGGTGAATTATTAGATTTAGATGGCATATGTGGTGGTTATAATTTATCTATTGCATGGAATTCAGGAATAAGAGCAGGTAAGTATTTAAGTAATAAATAGATATTTAAATTATATTTAATAAATGATAAAATATATATTAGGATAGATGATATATGAGTGATAAAAATACAGCGATTCACATGATAGCTACAAATAATGATGCACTTCCTATCATATTAGATGAATATGATAGTTTTTTGTATGATGTTTTATGTGATTCACCATTTGGAAAAGAATATATTGTTGAAGTTTTGAATAATTATCCTAAAATATACGAAAAACAAATCAATTATTTGAAAAATAATATATTTAAAGATAACGATAGAAATATAACTATGAATATATTAAAGTTTTTAAGTAAAAAAAATATTGATATATCAGATTATATTAAAGAAACTTTAGATAGATATTTATTAGAAAATCCGAATATGTTTTTTGATTTAGCAGCAAAATACAATTATACTGAATATGCATTAAATAAAATATTAAATGAATGTGAAAAAAATAAAAGTGTAGTTAATTATATGTTAATACTTAAATTAAATCATATATTACCATTTGATAAATTAGAAAAGATATTAAATGTTTATTTAAATTCGTCTGATGATATAAATGCATTCGAAATTAATAGATTATACATTGAATTTAAAGGAAATAAAAAACTATTCGATATCCTTATTGGTAAATATCTTTCAAATAAAGATATCAAATCTATTATTGCTTTAATAAAAGATAGCAAAGAAGAAAATATTCCTGTTGAAAAATATATAGATAAGAAATTATTTAAAAAAATAATTAATGATAATATTAGAAGTGATTATATTTTTGATTTAGGTAATGTATTATCCGATATCATGCATGATGAAGTGAATGAAGTATTTACTAAGAGGGAAGATTATTTATTAAATAAATTAGCTAAATTATTAATATCAACCCCTGTAAGCGCTCCAAAAGACTCAAAAGAACTAGTCGTGATGATATTAAAAGAACTATTAGATAATCAAGAAATTGATTTACAAGATATAAAAATATATGAAGCAGGTGGATATTCAAATGTTTTAGGTATAGGAGAAATAATACTTAAGTTATCTAAACCTAAAGAAACATATGAAATACCTAACTCTAAATATATTTTGCAACCTATCATGAGAAAACAATTTGATGAATATAAGGGGTTGATTATTGAAATTGATCCTTTAGTTGAAACAGAAAACATAACAACTGAAGAAGTTGAACAATTATATTATAATTTAAGAAAAGAAGGATTAATCTGGACTGATATTAAAGTTGAAAATGTAGGAAGATTAATTAAGCCAAACAAAGCAGTTTATAAAATGAGAACAGGAGAATTACAACCTAATTCTAGTTCAACTGGTATGTTAGGTGATGTCGACACTTTATCAGCCGGAAATGTTGTATTAATCGATTCGGATTTTATCTATAAAAAGGTAACAAGAAAGACACAAATCCCTGATTATTCCTTATATGATGAGTTTGAAAATAATTATATTAGTAGTAAAACTAAGTAAAAATTGTTTAAATTTTAACTTTTAGTTGCGTATTTTATTATTATTTGTTATAATTCATTAAGCGGAAGGAGTTTGAGTATGAGAACTTATAAGAAAAACTTACCAGAAGGTGTTAAAAAACAATTCGGATATGTAAGAGGCGTAAAAACTAGATTCATTTCTAAACAAATCGCTGATGCTAAGAAGAAAAAAGAAGCTGAAAAAAAAGCTGCTAAAGCAAACGCTTAATTTATATATAAAACCTAAGAAAAGTCTTGAAAAAGACTCTTTTTTTTGCTAAAATATACTCGGTTTTGAGTTATCAAAGCAAAAAAACACACATATTTATAGGATTTACCGCGTGGCCATTGATATGAGTTGGTTGAAATCTTGGATATGTGGAAGAAAAAAACAAAAGGAGTGATTAAAATGGCTGTTGTTTCTATGAGTTATTTATTAGAAGCAGGTGTACAATTTGGACACCAAACAAAAAGATGGAATCCAAAAATGAAGGAATACATCTTTACATCAAGAGATGATATTTATATTATCGACCTTGAAAAAACTGTAGCATGCATGGAAAATGCTTATGCAAAAATTAAAGAAATAGCTGAAAATGGAGGAAGTTTCTTATTCGTTGGTACTAAAAAACAAGCTATGGAAGCATCAATGGAAGAAGCAGTTAGATCTGAATCTTTCTATGTTATCAATAGATGGTTAGGTGGTACTTTAACTAACTTCAGAACTATTAGAAGAAGAGTTAAAAGACTTGATGAAATCGAAGCTATGGAACAAAATGGAATGTTCGATGCACTTCCAAAGAAAGAAGTTATCGGATTAAAGAAAGAATATGACAAATTAAATAACGTATTAGCAGGTATTAGAGGTATGGATAAATTACCTAATGCTATTATCGTTGTTGATCCAAATAAAGAAATTAATGCAGTTAGAGAAGCTAGAAAATTAAATATTCCTGTATTTGCATTAGTTGATACAAACTGTGATCCTGATTTAGCTGATTATGTTATTCCAGCTAACGACGATGCTGTTAGATCAGTAAAAGTTGTTTTAGGAGTTTTAACTAACGCTATTTGCGAAGCTAAAGGATTAGAAGTTGTTGATTATGTTACTGAAACTGAAAGACCAGAAAAGCAAGAAAAAGAAGTAATCGTAAAACCTGCTAAAACTGAAAAAGTTGAAGTAAAAGAAGAAGTTGTTGAAGAAACTGAAGAAGAAATTGAAGTAAATGAAGGATTAGATGGAAAAACTGTTACTGAATTAAGATCATTAGCTAAAGAAGCTGGTATCAAAGGTTACTCAACAATGAAAAAAGATGAATTAATTTCAGCATTAAGCTAATATAAAGAAGGAGAGAGGTTAATATGATTAGTGCAAAACAAGTATCTGAATTAAGAGATAAAACTGGTGCAGGAATGATGGACTGCAAAAAAGCATTAACTGAATGCAATGGAGACATTGAAGCTGCAGTTAATTGGTTAAGAGAAAAAGGTATCTCTAAAGCTGCTAAAAAAGCTGACAGAATTGCTGCAGAAGGTTTAGCAAATGTTTATACAGATGGAAACAAAGCTGTTATCATTGAAATCAACTGCGAAACAGACTTCGTTACTAAAAATGAAGAATTCGTTGGAATGGTTGATACTATTGGTAAAGCTATTTTAGCTAATGGAAAATCAGGATTATCTGTTGATGAAATAAATGAATTACAAACTGAAGAAGGAACTGTTGCTGAATTAGTAACAGCTAAAACTGCTAAGATTGGTGAAAAATTATCATTCAGAAGAGCAGAATTAGTTGAAAAAGAAGACGGAGATAACTTCGGTGTATATATTCACATGGGTGGTAAAATTGCTGCATTAGTAGTTGTTAAAGGTGCTAATGAAGAAGTTGCTAAAGATGTAGCAATGCAAGCAGCAGCAATGAGACCAACATATTTAGCTCCAGAAGATGTTCCTGCTGAAGTATTAGAAGCAGAAAAAGAAGTATTAAAAGCACAAGCTATCGAAGAAGGAAAACCTGCTGATATAGCTGAAAAAATGGTTAACGGTAGAATTGGTAAATACTATGAAGAAAATTGCCTAGTAAAACAACAATTCGTTAAAGATTCTTCTATGAACATCGAAACATTCGTTAAGAATGCTGGTGGAGAAGTAAAATCTATGGTTAGATACGAAGTAGGCGAAGGAATGCAAAAAAGAGAAGAAAACTTTGCTGAAGAAGTAGCTAAACAAATTAATAAATAATAAAGCTAGGAGGGGCTTATAAAAGCCCTTTTAATTTGCTAAAAATAGTAGTTTATGATAAAATATGAGACATTCAAAGAGGGGGATTATTATGTATACAATTTATAATTTAGTTGAAGATTTAAAAAAATTAAATCCATATAAAATGGTTAGTGTTTTATATGCAGACACAGCATATCCTAAAATTACAGTATTTGCATATGATGATGAATTAAAATTACCTGATCATAAATTAAACATATCAAATATAACAGCTAGAAAAGAAAAGGGTAATTTTCATTATATAAAAGCTCAATTAGACTATCAAAGATTAGATGAAAGAGCAACTACTATAGATAAATTAAAAGCTTTAAGAGAGAACTTAAAAGCATCTTATAGACAATATAAATATGATAAAGATTTAAAAAAGAGTATGCCAATAATCAAAAAATTATTAGAAAGAACATCTTCAACAAGTGTAACTCCATATGTAGTTAATAAAAAAGCACCAAAAAGTGTTATTTATAACTTAAATATCATGTTTGATAAGTTAAAAGTATTAAATCCTAAAACAAATATAACTATAGATGAAGAAACTTCAAATATTACTTATTATAGTGAAGATGGTAAAATAATAGTTCCAAAAGGATTTAGAATAGTACAAGAAGATAAAAGCATTAAAAAGTTCTTATTAACTAATAGATTATTTGCTACAGATGAAGAAATATTTACTTGTGATATTGTTTGTAAAAAACAAAAATAGGATTCTTTAATCCTATTTTTTTAATTCATAAATTCATCTAATGATTCATTTTTACTAATTTCATACATATCAGGTTTTAATGATGAATCACTTATATCTATATTTTCTATATCATATTTAACTATATCTGATGTAGTAATGAATGTTTCTTCATCTGAACTAGTTTCAATTAATTCATTTAATTCATCAATTATATTTTCGTATGATTTTGTAGATTTATCTGAATTTTTATAAATATAATCATCTATTTGATCAATCATATTTTTAATTTCTTTTGCTTCAAAATCATTTAAAATGATTTCTTTTTCATTTATTTTATTAATTAATCTAAGTGATTTATTTATAAAACCTCTTTTACCAATTAAATTAGCATTTTTAATTAATTCATTAACTAATTCTTCATCTTTAATATCCATTTCTTGTTTTCTAGCATTAACTTTATTTGATTCTTCTAATTGATTATCTAGTCCTAAATTAGTTCCACTTCCTAAATCATCTTCTAAATCAATTAATTTAATTATTTCATCAAATGAAGTAATGCCTTGAATTACTTTTTCAAGACCGTCTTGAAGCATTGTTTCAGTACCGTTTTCACCATATACAATTTCTCTTAATTCTTCTTTTGGTAAGTTATTAGTAATTGCATCTTTTAATTCTTGATCTACAAGTAATACTTCATGAATAGCAATTCTTCCACGATATCCTTTTGAACATTGATTACATCCAACAGCTTCATAGACTTCATCAATATCCTTATCTAAAGCTCTTTTAAATATATCTTTTTCATATTCAGTTGTTGGTCTTAGTTTTTTACAATGAGGACATAAACGTCTAGCTAATTTTTGTGAAATTATACCAGATAGGGAAGAACCTAATAGATATCTTTCAACAGACATATCAGTTAATCTTTCAATAGTATTAAGCGAATTATTAGTATGTATAGTAGATAATACTAAATGACCTGTAATTGATGCTCTAACAGCGATTCTTGCTGTCTCATCATCTCTTATTTCACCAATCATGATAACGTCCGGATCTTGTCTTAAAATAGATCTTAAAACAGTAGCAAAGTCTAATCCGATTTCAGCTTGTGCTTGAACTTGATTAACACCTGGAATATTCATTTCTATTGGATCTTCAACTGTAATAAGGTTAGTGCCTTCAACGTTTAATTTTTGAAGCATTGAATATACAGTAGTAGATTTACCTGATCCGGTAGCACCAGTTACTAATATAATACCATTTGGTAAATTTATCATTTTTAATACTTTTTCTAAGTTTTCTTGATTAAAATCTAATGCTTCAACACCGGATGCAGACATTGAGTAATCCATGACACGGATAACTATTTTTTCTCCTAAGTTAGTAGGTAAGCAAGACACACGCAAATCTATAGATTTATTTGCAAGTTCTGTTCTAATAGCACCGTCTTGTGGCATTCTTGATTCAGTTATGTTCATACCAGATATAATTTTAATTCTAGTAATCATATTCTTTTTAACATATAAAGGAACAATAGAGTAGTCTCTTAATACGCCATCAATTCTTATTCTTATTTTAATACCTTCATCAAATGGGTCAAAGTGAATATCTGATGCACCTTTGTTCATTGCATCAAGAATAATAGAGTTAACTATATCAGTAATAGGAACATTGTTATAATCAAATGTAACCATACCAGAAAATATTTCTTTTGAATTTGCAACTTCAACAGCAGCAGAAACAACTGGTTGTTCAATAACATTGTTTACATTATTTAATTCTTCTTGAACATTTTTTGATATATCATTTGTTTGATCAATATTATTTTGTTCATCATAATCATTTAAACTAGAAAGATCATTAGAAATAGGGGTAAAAACATTTTGTGTTTCTTCGCTACTAATAGTATTATTCTCCATGTTTTCACCAACCTCTATTCTTATTCTAATTAATTATACAATTTTTTCTTATATTTAGTCAATAAAAAAGGGATGATTTAATCATCCCTTTAAGGTGTAGTTGACATATTCAATGTCGCGATTGCTTCGCCATCTTTATAAGCTGTAAATATAACTCTATATGTTGTATTACTATCTAAAGCATCACATGCTATCATACCTTCACCTTCATAGCATTTAGCAATTATTGATACTTTTTCTGCACTTATATTAACGCCTTTACCATCTTTAACTAGGTTAACACAACTATCAGCACCATTGTTTTTATAATTTTCTACAAATTCGCTTGTTTTTGTACTAGTTGCTACAGTTAAACTATAATTTGCTTTAGGCTTTTCTTCTGGGCTAGGAGTACTTCCACCTGATGATGAATTAGCACCTTTAACTTCAACGCTTATACCAGATGATATATTAGCTTGATAATTTGGATAACTTGCTTTAACTGTGTAAGTTGCACTTCCATATACAGAAAGTGGAGCAGTGTAACTTGTTTGCGTTGTATATCCGAGTTCTCTTGTACCAGCAGCATCCGTTATATAAACTCTATAACCATATCCATTACCGAATATACCAATGTTTTCTTCTAAACGTTTTTGAGCATATTTTTCATACCATTTTTCATATATCTTTGAAGATTTGAAATATTGTTTTAAATATTCAAGATTTATTTGATCTGGAGTATCAATACCTTTCCATGTAAGATTTACTGAAGTAGCATCAGCTGAATAATTTAATCCTGATGGGGCAGGTAATGGAGCAAATCTTGTAGACTTAGTTGAAGGAGCAGTTCCTTTCTTAAAGTATTCATTACTCTTTAAGTTATCTGGAGTAGCTGATGTAGCTAATTCTAATGGATCAGAACCTAATTCGATAGTAGCTGATACAATACCAGATGGTTTCTTGAATTTAGAATTAGTTTTCATGATTCCTTTTGTAAGTTTTTGCATGATAGCTTTCTTAGCTGAGTTACCTTCAGATTGAGTTAAGTGATATTCTTTAGTAGTCTCTGGATAACCATACCATAGAGATATAGCATAATCAGGAGAGTAAGCATTAATCCATGAGTCACGGATAACGTTTCCTTTAATTCCCAAAGATTTCTTAATTGAAGCAGCAACTGATGATGTACCTGTTTTTCCTGCAACATCTGTTCCAGATACAGTACCAGCTTTAACATTTCCTGACGATACTGCGTAAGTTAAGATATTATTAATTAACCAAGCAGTTTCTTCTGACATAGCTTGTTTCTTTTCAGGAGTAACTTCAAAAGTATCACCTGTGTCATTGTAAATAACTTTAGTAAATGAGTATGGTTCAACATATGTTCCGCCTCTTGCGAATGCTGAATAAGCAGCAGCACTTTCAAGTGGAGATACACCATCGAAACCTCCTAATGAACATGTTTCATATATTACATTATTTTCTTCATTAACTTCAGGAGACCATCCTAAATTTCTAATCATTTCTAATTGTTGATCATTATAACCATTCTTTTGAACTTGTTGGAAAGTAAATAGGGCAGGTATGTTACGAGATCTAGCAAGCGCTTTCTTAATTGTTGTAACACCATCATAACTTGAGTCAACGTTCTTGATTGAACCACCAGATGTATATCCCATCTTATCATCGACTATAGTTTGTCCAGTTCCCCATCCCATATATTCAATGGCAGGACCATAATCAATAACTGGTTTAGCAGTAGATCCTGGATGTCTATGTGATGTAGCATAATTCCAGTTTTTATCTTGGTTTTGTCTATTTGTACCAACAGCGACTAATGCACCATTAGATACATCTAATACAGCAATACCAACTTGTGATTTATCATTTTTATATTTATAAGTTTCACCGGACATTAATCCGTTAACTAAATTTTGTTTATTTCTATCCATAGTAGTATAAATACTCATTGATACTTCCCAAGGATCATCACCAGTTCTTTTCTTAACTTCAGAAACAACTGTATTTACGAAGTGATAATATTCACTTGTTCTAATACCTTTTGTATTTAGCATTGATTTAATAGATATCTTTTTAGCATTTTCGCATTCTTCTTTAGTAATATATCCATGTCTATACATTAAGCTTAATACTTGATCACGTCTTCTTTGTGCAGCTACTGGATGTTGAGTAGGGTCATATGCATCGGGTGATTGGAATAATCCAGCTATCATAGCAGCTTCTGTTAGTGTAAGTTCAGATACATCTTTACTGAAGTATCTTTCAGATGCCATTTGAACTCCATATGCAGAACCACCTAAGTAGTTATAGTTAACATAGAATTCTAAAATATCTTCTTTAGTATATTTCTTTTCAAATACGAATACAGCTTCATAAATATCTGTAAACTTTCTTACGATACCTTTAATACCAGATGCAGTAGAGTCTTGTGAAGCAGTTTTCTTTGATAATTGCATGGTAATTGTTGAACCACCACCAGCATCGCTTCTACCAAGTACTTGACCAATTGCAGCTTTTGTAAATCTTGCTAAGTCAACACCATTGTGTTGGAAGAATCTTGAGTCTTCTGTTGCAACAATTGCGTCAACTAATACTTCAGGAAGTTCATCATATGTAACTTTATCTCTAAAGTTTTTACCAATCTTAGTAATTTCATTTCCTTCAGAATCATATATAGTTGTAGAGTTAGAAGCATATAATTCTTTTGTATTAATTTCAGGAGCGTTAACAATAATATAAACTCCAAATGCAACTATACCTGCAAACATTAATATTAATAGAAGCATGATGATTATTAATATTTTATCTTTAAGTGTTCCAAATTTAAATTTAGCTTTAAACTTTTTCATATCAAAATCTAGCACTCTCTTTCTATTGATAAGGAATACGAATATCCATAGAAGTGGATTAGTATCTCTATATCTTATCAATTCTAAATCTGATTTATCTAATTCATAGAAATATCTTAAACTTTTTTTATCTAATATTTCATCAGATTTAATTTCTTCCTTTTTATTCTCATTTTTTATTTCTTTAGGTTTTCTTTTGAATATTTTTTTAATTGTTCTTCCAATTAGTTTTAGGAATGCCCATATATATTTAAATATAGTAGGGAAGAGAACAATAAATATCCATGCAAAACCTTTACCAATACTTTTTAATACTTTAATAAATTTATTTTCTTTTTTTACTTCCTCGATAGGAAATATATCTTCAATTACTTCTTTTTTTGGCTCTTCAACAATATCATCAGTAGGAGTAATTTCTTCTTTTGATAATTCTTCTTTTACTTCTTCAGTAACAGATAATAAATCAATTTGTGTTTGACTTAAATCATTTTCTATCTTAACTTTTTTAGATTTTTTAGTTTTATTAACTTCTTTTTTAGGTTCTTCAATTACTTCAATATCAACTTTAGTTTCTATTTCTTCAGTTTTTAATGGAACCTTTTTTTCTTGTTTTTGTTTAACCACTTTCTTTTTAGGAGTAGAAGTAGTTTTCTTTTCTATATTTGTAGATTTCTTTGATGTTGTTTTCTTAGTGGTTGTTTTAGGCTTAGATGAAGTCTTCTTTTTAGTAGTTTCTTCAACAATTGCTTTAATATTCTTTTCTTTTACTTCAATTCCTTTTTTTGAGGTAGTATTGCTTTTTTTAACTGTTTTTTTAGTAACTTTTTTCTTACTTGTTGTCTTTTTCTTTTTTGCAGCCATACATATCCTCCTTAAAATATAATAAATCTAATATATACAAATAGTTTAATCTAGGTCTTATCTTTTGCTCAATAATATATCCATGATCTTCTATATAAGATATAGGTATACTTTTTCTTGTTTCATTTTCAATAAAATTTATAATATCTTTTCCATCCAAATAATAAATATTATTATTAATAGATATAATTAAAAAAGATATTCCTCCATGATTTATAACGTTTTTCATATGTATATATTGATGTTCATGTAAGTTTTGAAGTGGAAAAGAAGTCTTATTTTTAGATTCTTTAGCATCAAAATCAATATATCTACCCTTATAGATACCATTGTAGTCTAGAGTAGAAGGTTGTTTAAAATACGCTTTTGTAATAACTCTTCCGTGACTATCAAATGATGCATCTACAATTGTAATTGGTGTAGGTTTCTTATAAATAATTGCAATATCATTTTCTAAATAATATGTATTTGAATCATCTATTAAGTGTTCAAGTCCCATCCCACGGTTAGAGTAGTTGATTAGTTTATTGCCAGTTGTCTTAATACCGTTTGGATACTTCACCTTTATCACCAATTATAATTATATACTATTATTTTTTTATTTACTAGTTATTAAGATATAGTTTTTTTATTTTTTATTTACTTAATATATTATTTGGTTTATTATAGTTAACGGAAAGGAAGAATAAAAATGAAAAAGACTATATTAAAATTAATGGTAGCATTAGTAGTTGTTGGTTTAGCAACTGGATGTGGTGCTAAAAATCAAAATACACCAGCTGGAGGAAAAAATGAACCAACTACAACAGCAAAAGCTAAAATAAAAGGAAATTGTCATGCTTTAGAATGCATCAATAAAATTGAAACTTCAGCTACTGTTGAAGACATCAATGCAATCATGGGATTTGAAGGAACTTTAACTGATGAAAAATATAATTTCTATAAATGGGAAATTTCAGAAACTGAATCAATTGAAGCTAAATATTATTCATCAAAGAAACCAACAATAGTTGCTAATATTGATAATGATACAATCAAAAACAATAAAGTAGATTTTTCTAGATGGAATGAATTAAAACCATTAATTAGTAAAGGAATTACTTATGATGATTTCATCACTTACATTGGTGGTGAACAAGGAACTTTAATTGAAAAGAGTTCATCAAGTAATAAATACATCTGGGTTAATGCAAACGGTGGCTACTTATCAGCATCATTTGGTGCTTCTACTAAGAAATGTACATTTGCATCAGGTAGAATGTAAAAGGAATTTTAATTCCTTTTTATTTTTGCTATAATATATGTTAATCAAGGAGTTGGTATCTATGAAAATTGATACATCTAATTTAGAAACTATAGCTGTAAGAGCTTCTCAATATCCTACAGATAATAGAAATGAATATATGTTATGTGGTAGAAGTAACGTAGGTAAATCTTCTTTTATTAATACAATATTAGGAAGAAAAAACTATGCACATACTTCAGGTAAACCTGGTAAAACTCAAACAATTAATTTTTATTTATTAAATGATGATTTTTATTTAGTTGATGTTCCTGGATATGGATATGCTGATGTTTCTAAAGAAAAACAAAGAAAATTTGGTTTAATGATAGAAGAATATATTAAAACAAGGAAGAATCTTAAATGTGTATTCTTACTAGTTGATTTTAGACATAAAGCAGATCCTAATGATATATTAATGTATAATTTCTTAAAATACTATGAAATACCTGTATGTGTTGTAGCAACTAAATTTGATAAAGTTAAACAGTCTCAAAAAGATAAAAATGAAAAGATTTTAAGAGAAGGATTAAAACTATTACCAAGTGATAATTTAGTATTATTTTCATCTGTAACTAAAAAAGGTAGAGATGAAATATATAACATATTGTCAAGTTATGAAAATGAAGGAAAATAATTTTATTTTTCTTTTTTTATTGCTATAATTACAATAGGTGAAGAATATGAAAAAAAATGGATTTACACTAACAGAATTATTAGCAGTTATTGTTATAATTGCACTTTTGATGGTACTTATAGTTCCAGCTGCAATGAAGATGTCTAAAAAAGTGAAAAAGAAAGCTTTTGATACAAAAATAGATTTAATAAAATCAGCAGCAAAATCATTTGGAGAAAATTACATGACTTTTGTTATGAAAGGTGATGACATGATTGTTACATCAAGAACAGGTTATAAATGTGTTATCCCAACAAATGATACAGATGATGTTACATACGGAGCAAGTGTAACAGGAGAAACTGCATATCCATGTGTTAAGATCATGGTTAAAGATTTAGCAGAAAATGAAGAAATCAACTATGACGTCGAAAATGGATGCGATGGTTACAACTCGTGTGATGAAGATTTATATGGTAAACAAGTACAAGATTTAGACAATAATTACATCATAAATCAATGCAATGTATATCTATATTATAAGAATAAAAGAGTATATTCTTACTTTGATAAAAAGAATTGTAAAGATAAAAAAGAAACTCCTATTGAAGGGCATGAATATGCTCCATTAAAAAAGAACTAGTAAAATTGCTAGTTTTTTGGTATTATATCAAAATCGAGGTGAATTAAATGAGAAAAACCGTTTGTTTAGTTGGAAGACCTAATACAGGTAAATCCTCACTTTTCAATAGATTAATTAATGAAAAGAAAGCAATTATTTCAGATATACCCGGTGTTACAAGAGACAGACTTTATGGAATAGTTAATTATAAAGATTATTCATTCTCATTAATTGATACAGGTGGAATTGATTTAGAAAAAGAAGTATTTAATGATAACATTAAAATGCAAGCTGAAATAGCTATAGATGAAGCAGATGTTATCGTTTTTGTCGTTGATGGAAAAGAAGAATTAACACAAAATGACTATGCAGTTCGTGATATGTTATTAAAAACTGATAAAAAGGTTATTTTAGCTATTAATAAAATAGATGATAAAGTACATGAAGATTATATTTATAACTTCTATGAATTAGGTTTTGAGCATATGTATATGGTAAGTGCAGAACATAATCGTGGAATTGATAAATTATTAGATGAAATTACAAATGGATTTGAAAAATATACAACTCCTGAAAAAGATGAAGTATGTAAGTTTTGTATAATCGGTAGACCTAATGTAGGTAAATCATCTTTAGTAAATGCTATTTTAGGAGAGGAAAGACAAATTGTATCTGATATAGCAGGTACTACTAGAGATTCTAATGATACTAAATTTACATATGAAAAAAATGATTATATTGTTATAGATACAGCAGGAATGCGTAAAAAAGGTAAAATATATGAAAATCTTGAAAAATATTCAATTATAAGAAGTTTAAAAGCAATTGAACGTGCAGATGTATGTGTATTAGTTATAGATGCATCTGAAGGTATAATTGAACATGATAAACATATATTATCTTATGCATTAGAAAATAATAAAGCTATTGTAGTAGTAGTAAATAAATGGGATTTAATTGAAAACAAAGATGAAGAAATGAAGAAATGGAAAATTAAACTTGAAAATGAATTACAATTTGTTCCATATGCAGAAAAACTATTCTTATCTGCTAAAACTAAAGCAAGAATACATACACTTATGCCTGCAATTATTAAAGCATATGAATCATATACTAAAGAAGTTAAGACAAGTGTTTTAAATGATGTTATACGCGAGGCTGTAGCATTACATGAACCTCCTTCATATAAGCAAAGAAGATTAAAAATCTACTTTGTAAGTCAAACTGCAACTTGTCCACCTAAATTTACATTTAATGTTAACTCAGAAAAACTTATACATTTCTCATATTATAGATATTTAGAAAATAAAATAAGAGAAAACATTGATTTAGATGGAACACCAATTATCTTAAATTTTAAAAATAAAGGAGATGACGCATATGGAGAAGACTAAAAAAAAATTAGATAAAACATTTATATTATTAACTGTTGTATCTGTTATATTAGTAGCTCTAATATTTGTTGTTTCTATTGCATTAATACATTATATAAATGGCAATAAAAATGATAAAAATCTTGAAACTATATATGGTGTGGTGGTAAAAAAAGGTGAAAACTATTTAGTAGTTAACCCAACTGATGGAGGAGAATCTGTCATGATTTCTACTAAAGAAGATTATACAGAAGGTTCACTTATCAGAATACAAGCAGATACATCAAAAACTCCATATGAAGCAGACAATATTGAAGTTATTGTAAATAAAACAGAAATGGATAATACAGGTAATACAACACCAACTGGATATGTTACAACAACTACAAATGCTGAAATAACAACTTCAACAACTTCGCAAACAACAACAATCGTATCTACTACTAATCAAACAAGTGCAGTTCAAACAACAACTCAATCAACAAAAGCATTAGAAGTAGACAACGATACAATCATCATTGATTCAGTAAAAAGATCATATGATGAAATAACTAAAAATATTGATGAAAAAGAAATAAAAGCTAAAGCAAAAGAATATTTTATTACTTTAGTGGATTTCATATTCTATGATGGAGATATAAATGGAATCAAATTTAACGATTTAACTTCATCAGCTAAAGCTAAAGTAATCTATTATACTTTATTAATAGATAGTAAAATTGATGAAAAAATACCAGGATATAAAGATAAACTAGAAGCTAAATATGAAGATATTAAAGCTAAATTAGTTGCTAAATATTTAGATTTTGTTTCAACTATATGTGCTGAAAACCAAGATAACTGTGAAACAGTTAAGAAAGACTTTGATAAATTAAAAAATGTTTTATCAATAACATGGGATTTCTTAAAATCAGTATTTAAGTACTGCTACGATCATTCAGTACCTAAAATAGTTGAATGGTATGAAATATTTTCAGGTAAAAGATAGGACGATTATAAATGACATTCAAGAAAAAATCACAAGAAGTTACTAAAAAATATTTAGGTGGAAATGGGTTAATGAGAACTATAACTTATAACCATTATTTAATAATAATTGATGATCAAGGAAATATTGCAAAAAAATATTCTAGTCATAAATTCTTAAATGATTTCTTACCTAAAGAAGAAAATTTTATATTTGAATATAATAAAAATTATTTACTAATTATAGATGGCGAATTATATGAAAGTACATCTACAAAAAATGCTAATAATATATCTACAAATAAAATCGATAAATTAAACTATGAAGAAATCACTGATTTAGTAAGTAGAAGTGAATTAGAAGAGCTATACAATAATAAAGGTGATGAAATAAGATATTGTTTTAATACAGATGGAAAAGAAATAACATCTGATATTCCAACTGAAAAAGAAATTATCGAATTAGTTAAGAGTAGATTAAAAAAAGATGTTGTATTCATAAAAGAAAATCCAGATTGTAGATTAGATCAATGGGTATTTGATTATATGGATTTATCAATAAAGAATCTAAAGATAGATCAAATACCACCTAAAACTAAATTTATAAGTGATAATTTAATAATAATTAAACTAAAAAATGGAAGTATTAGACCTATTAAAATTAGCTGTCAATTCATGGATAAGAATAACTATGAAGTTAATTATACTAAATATGATTCACCTAACTTAGCTAAAATATCTACTAAAGAAGATGTTAAAGTTAGATCATTAAGAGGAAAACATGCAATTTAACGATGTTTATATAAAAGTAAATATAATAAAAAAAAGAATAAAAAATATGTATTTTAGATTTGATGATAATCTAGAATTAAATGTATCTTGTCCTTGGTTGATGTCTGAAAGAGATATCAAGAAATCAATTGAAGGAGCTAAAGATTCTATTTATAGATTATATAAAAAAGTATCTAAAAATAATAAAAAAGATAAAGAAGAAGTATATTTATTAGGAAATAAACTAGAATATATATATGATAAAAGAATTGCGTTTAAAGATGGTAAAGCGTATGGTCCATCCGTGGATGCAATTAATAGATATTTAGAAGACCATAGTTTAAAGGTATTTCAAGATAGATTAAATGTATGGATTGATGAATTTAAACCTCTTCCTAAATTCACTTTAAAGAAAAGAAAGATGAAAACTAGATGGGGAGTAAATAATCAAGGTAGCATGACAGTTACTTTAAATACTATACTTATTCATAAAAAAATACATTTAATTGACTATGTAATTGTCCATGAATTATCTCATTTTAAACACATGGATCATTCTAAATACTTTTGGGCTGAAGTTGGAAGGCACTTTCCAGACTATAAGGCTGCAAGAAAGGAGTTAAAAGACTAATGATTGAATCAGTACAAAATGAAAGAATAATTAAATATTCTAAATTAAAAAATAAAAAGTATCGTGAAGAAACAGGTCTTTTTATAATTGAAACTCCACATCTTGTTGAAGAAGCTCAAAAGGAAGATTTAATAGTTGAAATATTTACATTAGATGGAAGCGAAGGAACTCAAGTTTCTTTAGATGTCATGAAAAAAATGTCATCTTTAGATAATCCATCTAATATCTTAGCTATATGTAAAAAACGAGAAGAAAAAGAAATAACTGGAAATATATTAATCTTAGATGATTTACAAGATCCAGGTAATCTTGGAACAATTATTAGAACATGTGCATCATTTGGTATAGATACAATAGTTGCATCTAAATCAACAGTAGATGTATATAATATGAAGACATTAAGAGCAAGTGAAGGCTATATATTTAAAATTAATTATTTAGAAAGAGATTTAAATGAATTTATTTCTAATTTAAATGATTATTTAATAATATCTACTGATGTAGTAAATGGAGTATCTCCATGTGAAATTAAAATAGATAAAAAGTTTGCGCTTATCTTAGGTAATGAAGGTAGAGGAGTATCTCCTGAATTAAATGATCTTGCAGATATAAAGACAAGAATAAACATTAAAACAGAATCCTTAAATGTAGGTATATCAGCTGGTATATTACTTTATGAATTCACAAAAGAAGCGAAGGGTAATTAATGAAAAAGAAAGAAATACAAAATAAAGATTTAACATTTTTAAAGGAATATATCATCTGTAATAAGGGTATCTATGACAAAAAAAACATCATGGAAAATACTTTAGAAGCATTTGGTAAATGTATAGATAATAATTATTTAATATTAACTAATCTAATTATTCTTAAAGATAAAACAATAATTGTATTTGATCCTACTAAAGTAAAAGAATTATTACTTGTAGAAGAAAAATTAGAGAAGATGACATATGATGAAATTGAATACATTACTAAATATCATGTACCTACATTAGAAGAAGTATTAAAGTATGTTGATGGATATGTACCTTTTATATTTAGACTAAATGAAAAATATAAATGGCATAAATTTGATAAGTTATTTGAAATATTATCTAATTATAAAGGATTATATACTATTGAATCATATAGAACTGAGGTAGTTAAATATATAACTAAAAAGCATCCTGAAGTTATATGTGGTGCTTTATTAAATGAACAAAACTATAAAAAAATATATGATATTAGAAATGTAGATTATATAGATATAAATGTAGAATTAATGAATGAAAAAATAGTTAAGAAACAAAAAGAAGATATAGTTATAATTGGTAATAATATTAAAAAAATAGATGAATTTAAAGCAAAATCAAACTTCTATGATAATTTAGTATGTGATAGATTATTAGAAAAGAAAAATTAAAGGTGTGATTATCATGAATAATACATTAATTGGTAAAATAGTTGGTACTCATGGAGTTAAAGGTGAAGTAAAACTTAGATCTGACTTTGAATTAAAAGATCAAGCATTTAAAGTTGGAAATAAAGTAATTATTAGAGGATTAGAATACGAAATTGAAAGATATCGTGTTCACAAAGACTTTGATATGCTTACTTTTAAAGGCTACAATGATATCAATCAAATATTAGATTTAAAAGGTGCTAAAGTATATATTAAAAGAGAAGATTTAAATCTATCAAATGATGAATATGTATTAAATGATTTAATTAACATGACAATAATATGTGACGATAAAGAAATGGGTATTGTAGAAGACTATAATACAGGAATGAATCCTTTATTAGTTGTAAATTATGCTGGTAAAATGTATTATATACCATTAAAAGGAGATTTTATTGAAAGAGTTTCTTTAGAAGATATGAGAATATATGTAAATAGTTCTACTAAGGAGTTGATGTAAATTGAGAATATCAATTCTAACATTATTTCCTGATATGTTTAATGGATTTATTAATGATTCTATTATCAAAAGAGCACAAGATAAAGGATTGCTTGAAATAAATCTAGTTAATATCAGAGATTTTTCTAAATTGAACAATAAGCAAGTTGATGATACTCCTTATGGAGGTGGAGCTGGCATGGTCATGATGGTTGAACCAGTTGTGGATGCTATCAGATCAGTTAAAACCGATAAATCAAAGGTAATCTTGATGACCCCATCAGGTGAAGTGTACAAACAAAATATCGCGTTTAAACTTGCAAAATGTGAAGATTTGATTATAATATGTGGACATTACGAGGGCATTGATGAGCGAATCTTAAACTATGTAGATATGGAGATATCAATAGGTGACTATGTACTTACAGGTGGAGAAATACCTGCATGTGTATTATTAGATTCAATTACTAGATTAATACCTGGAGTAATTACAGAAGAATCATTTATAAACGAATCACATACAAATGGGATATTAGATTATCCAACATATACAAAACCAAGAGAATTTGAAGGGCACGAAGTACCTGAAGTATTATATTCGGGAGACCATAAAAAAATAGCTGAATATCGTAAACAAGCAGCTATTGAAAAGACTAAAAAGAATAGACCAGATTTATTAGATTAGAGGTGAGATATATGAAGTTTGTTTTAGAAAAAGATAAGATGGGAGGAATAATCTTTTACTTTGACTATGATTCAACAGTATATCCACTTAATTCAAGTTCTAAAAACAAAATTACCTTCTATAAAGAAGAATTATATAAACCTTTTATCGATGATAAATTTGAAATGCAATTTAATAATTTGGCTAAAGTAATATTAAACTTCTTATATCAAGATGATGAAGATTCTGATGAAGGAGATTGCATGATATTACTTGATGAAACTGAAAAAATGAAATCAATGCTTGAAAATACTTATAAACATCATATGAAAAATGAACAATATAAAGAATACGTAGAAAAACTATATTTTTTAAATATAGAATTGCAAAATAAAATGGCAATGATGAACTATCAAAATAGATTTGGTTATTCCGAAGAAAATACTCATAGAAGATGAGTATTTTTTCTTGTAAATCAAGCATATTTACTATATAATAGTAGAAGTTAAAGGGAAGTGAAATACTCATGAAAAATGAAAAAGTTATTGAAATTGAAGTAAAAGGTAAAGATTGGGATAAAGCATTAGACCAAGCTTTCAAAAAAAGAAAAAAAGATGTTAAAATTCCTGGATTTAGAGCTGGAAGCATAACTAAAGAAATGTATATTAAAAAAGTAGGTATTGAATCTTTATTCATGGATGCATCAGATATAGCAATAAATGAAGCTTACAAAGATGCTTTAAAAGATGCAGATATGGAATTAGTTTGCCAACCTAATGTTGAATTAGAAAAAGTTGATAAAGATGGATGTAAATTTAAATTTACTTTCATTGGTAAACCAGAAGTTAAATTAGGTAAATACAAGAAATTAGGTATCAAGAAAGATAAAGTAGATGTATCTAAAGAAGAAATTGAACATGAAATTAAACATATTCAAGAACATATGGCTGAAATGATTACAAAAGAAAATGGTAAAATCGTTGAAGGTAATGTTGCTATAATTGATTTTAAAGGATATGTAGATGGAGAAGAATTACAAGGTGGAACAGGTACTGATTATAGTCTAGAAATTGGTTCAAATACTTTTATTCCTGGTTTTGAAGAAGGATTAGTTGGATTATCTATCGGAGAAACTAAAACATTAAATTTAAAATTCCCAGATGATTATGTAGAAAATCTTAAAGGTAAAAAAGTTAAATTTGATGTAACAATTAAAGGAATAAAAGAAAAAGTTGTTCCTGAATTAAATAAAGATTTCTTTGAAGATTTAGGTATCGAAGGTGTTGATACTAAAGCCAAATTAGAAGCACATATTAAAGAAGAAATCACAAAAGAAAAAGAAAAACATATTGAAGATAAATATGTAGATGATTTATTAAGAGCAGCTACAGATAATATGAAAGTTGATATTAACAATGAAATTATTGATGAAGAAGTTCATAGAATGATTCATCAATATGAACATGAATTACAACATCAAGGTGCTACAATTGATCAATACTTAACCATGACTGGTACAACTATGGAAGACTTAAAATCAATGATGAAACCTCAAGCAATTGCTAGAATTAAAACTAGATACTTACTTGAAGAAATAGTTAAAGAAGAAAAGATTACAGTTACTAAAGCTGAAATTAAAGCTGAAATTAAGAAAAATGCTGAAAAATATGAATTAAAAGAAGAAGAATTCTTAGATTATGTTGGCGGAGAAGATAACGTTAAATATGATTTAGAAATGCAAAAAGCTATGGACATTATTAAAGAAGGTTAATCCTTCTTTTCTTTTTTGATTTTATTATAATAAATGTTATAATAAACACTTAAGAAAAGGGGATTTATATGATAAAAACATATTTTAATACAACATACTTTGATAAGATAGTTAAAAAATCACATTTATATCCTGTTACTGCAATAGAAAAACTGAATGAATATCTAGAACAATATCCAAATGACTATCAAGCTTATTTTTTATTAGCTAAATTATTAATCGTGCTTGAAAAATATGAAGAAGCAAAAAAAATATTAAACTACGCCGAAAAACAAAGTAATATAGAACTTGCAGATGACGAAAAAAGAATGAAAACAATTAGTATGCAAAAAGCATATGTAAAAGTAAAATTAGATATTCATGAATCAAATTATACCCAAGCGGATAAAAACTTTAAATATTACTATGCGATGGTTAAACAAACAGATCATGAAATATTTAGTTCCTCCACCAATAATGTTGATACATATTTAAAATATAAATTAAACATGAATAGATCAGCAAAAGGTTATTATTCGGATCAATTATATAATTATTCATACGAAGATTTTGTAGAACATGTTAAAGAACATCATCAAAAAGAAAACTTTGGTTCAAACGCTATGTTTTATGAATATATTAATTTAGATATTTTATTAAATGAAATTAATAATAATCTATCTGAAACGCCTAAATACTATATAGGTTTAACCGATGAAATAAGATATTTCAAATTTGATGGGATAGGGTTACACGATAATAATAATACTAATTTTATTGAAGTTAGTACTATATACGGAACAGATAAATTAATTACTTGCTACCCTATAAATGACATAGGTGAATTTGAATATACAGATTTAAACTATTTAAAAGAATTAGTTGATCCTAGTTATAAAAAAGAACTTATTAAAAATGATAGAGTTGAAAAATTCTATCAAAGATTAGAAAAAACAAAAGAATTAAAAAGGAAATAATATATGGAAAAGAAATTTTTTAATGAAACTTACTTTAGTAAAATTGTAGAAAAATCATATTTATATCCAAATGAATATATCCCTAAAATAAGAGAATATATCAATCAATATCCACATGATTTTTTTGCTTATTATCATTTAGCTAAAATATATCTAGTATTAGGTAGATTAGATGATGCTAAGAAAATTTTAAAAGAAAACAATAGAAGAAGTCGAGCTAAATTTGCTTCTGATAAGCATAGATTAGACACATTACAATTACAAAATATTATTGTAAAAATCAAAATAGATATATGTGAAGGTAACTGGGAACAAGCATTGAAAGATACTAATTTTTTCATTGCTAAATTACATGAATCAAAATGTGAATTATATTCATCTTCTTCATTAAGTCTACAAACATTTATTAAATATCATTTAGGTTATCCTATAGAAGATAAAAAATTTTATTTTACGCAACAACTATATGATTACTCTTTAGAAAAAACTATTAAACATATTTTAGAACATCATCAAGATGAAAATGATTTTAATAATAGCATGATTTACGAATATATTGATATAAAAAAATTATTTACTGAAATATCAATGTTAATTGAACAAGCTAAAAAATATTATTTAAATTTCACTGATGAAACATGCTATTTTAAATATGATTCTATCGGATTAAATAGCAATGATAATTGTAATTTTATAATGGTTAAGACAATATATGGAACTAATAAAATATTAACAGGATATCCTACTAAAGATGTAGGTGGATATGAATATATAGACTTAAATTATTTAAGAAAAGAAGTTGAAACAGTAAATAAAGAAAAGCCAAAACAATTATCTAGAATTGCTAAATTTAAAGTTAAATACAATATGAAATAATAGGAGAAAAACTCCTATTTTTTATTCTAATTAAATTGAAAAAGTATTATAATATTGCTAGAGGTGGAAGATATGGAAAATAGAATAAAAAGTGAAAATGATTTATATAAAAGAGTGCTTCCTGCCTTAAGAACTAAAAAGCATGAACTTATGTTAAATAATATTAAATATATCACTGAAGCTGATATATGGAATTATAATAAATTATACAATTGGCGTAATGCCAAAGGCCTTACAATATCGATCATGGTTGATAATATATTAAATACCAATGATAAAGAATATGAAAACTACGTATTAAGTAAATTACATGAAAGGGATAATTCATATGAATGATTTATACAATGAACTCTTAGATATAATAAGAGATAATAATTATACAGATGAAGAATTAAAATTAATTGAACATGCATATGAATTTGCATGTGAAACTCATAAAGGAATGAAGAGAAAAAATGGAGATGAATATATTACTCATCCATTAAGTGTTGCAATTATTGTTGCAAATCTTAACTCGGATGCATCAACAGTTGCAGCAGCTTTACTTCATGAGTCAATTAAGCACGGAGATGCAACTCTAGCAATCCTTGAAAAAGAATTTGGAAAAGATATTAAAGATATCATTGCATCTTTAGATAAAATAAATAGATTACATTTAACTGATAATACAGATCAAAATGCCAAATATATGAGAAAATTACTTGTAGCTTTAGCAGGAAATGTAAATGTACTTATTTTAAAATTAGCTGGTAGAGTACATAACCTTGAGACTATCTCAGGTTTACCAACCGAATTACAAAAACAAAAAGCATTGGAAACTCAAAATGTTTTAATACCAATTGTACATAGATTAGGAATTAATTCATTAAAAGCTAAACTAGAAGATTTAAGTTTTAAAATATTAAAGCCTGAAATATATGAACAAATTGAAAATGAATTACCAGCACCTAGAGCTGAACTTCAAGAAATATTAAATGGTGTATTAGATGATATTAATGATATGTTACGTGCTAATGATATTAGTTTTGAAAGCAAATGTAGAGTTAAATCTGTATCATCTTTATCTAAGAAACTTGAAGCAGGTAAAACATGGAAAAAGATATATGATATCATGGGATGTCGTGTTATATGTGAGACTGTTCCTGATTGCTATTTAATCATTGGATTAATCCATTCAAAATATAAACCTATACCTGGTAGATTTAAAGATTATATAGCAAATCCAAAAGGAAACTCATATCAATCACTTCACACAGGTATATATGGACCTGAAGGATATCCAATTGAAGTTCAAGTAAGAACAAAAGAAATGAATGAAATTGCTGAGCATGGTATTGCATCTCACTGGAGTTATAAAGAACATGGTACTAAACAAATTCAAAGTATCATGGAGCAAAAACTTCAAATGTTTAGAAATATCATTGATGCAACAAGCGATGAACTATCAGATGACCAAGAATTCGTTTCAAATGTATCAGTTGAATTACTAAGTAAATCAATTTATGTTAATACACCTGCAGGAGATGTTGTTGAACTTCCTGAAGGTTCATCACCAATTGACTTTGCATATAGAATACACTCAAAAGTAGGAGATACATGTGTAGGTGCAATTGTTAATGATAAAATAGTTCCTCTTGAATATACACTTCAAGATGGGGATGTAATAAAAATCATGACTGATCCTAATTCAGTACCTAAGAAAGATTGGTTAAATATAGCTAAGACTACACAAGCTAAATCTAAAATCAAATCATATTTTTCTAAACAAGATAAAGAAATATATCTTGAAAGAGGTAAAGAATTACTAGAAAAAGAATTAAAACATAGACATATACCATTAAGTGAAGGATTATCGCAAGAACATATAGATAAGCTTATAAATGACTTACATATGTCATGTATTGAAGATATTTATCTATCTATTGGATCAATGAGATATACACCTTTATATATAGTTGATTTACTATATGAAGATAAAAAGAATATAGAAGATACATTCTTAGATAAAATTAAACATCAATCTTATAAACATGATAAAAACTATAAAAATGATATATTAGTATCAGGAAATGATGATATATTAGTTAACTTAGCATCTTGTTGTAAACCTATCTATGGAGATGAAATAGTAGGGTATATCACTAAAGGTGATGGAATTACAGTTCATAAAAAAGACTGCGTTAATATAAGAGATGTTAATACAAGATTAATTGAAGTCTCATGGTCGTCTGCTAGAACAGCAAACGACGGAGATAAGAAGTATGTTGCTAAATTAAAAATTGATTTAGCTAAGAATGAAAAACATGATTTAGTAGATATAGTTGCTAAAGCTACTACTAGAGATATTATAATTACAAGTATTAATGAAGTAGATAAGGGTACTTACTCTTACTATGATGTACTAATAAAAGTAAAAAATAAAGAAGATTTAGATCTATTTATAGATATGCTAAAAACATTAAAATTTATTGATGACGTAAGGAGAGTATAAATGAAAGTTGTTATACAAAGAAGTAAAGAATCAAGCGTATCAGTAGATAATAAGTTAATAAATAAAATAGAAAAAGGGATGGTCATTCTTGTAGGTGTTAATGTAGATGACACTGAAGAAGATGTAGACTATCTAGTTAAAAAAACATTAAATTTAAGAATCTTTGATGACGAAAATGGAGTAATGAATAAATCAATCTTGGATGTTGGAGGAGAAATCTTAAGTATCTCTCAATTCACACTTCAAGCATGTACTAAAGATGGCAATAGACCTAGCTATGTTAGGCTATGAAAGGTGAAGAAGCCATTAAACTATATGAATTATATAACAATAAATTAAATGAACAAGTAAAAACATATCCAGGTGTATTTGGTGCTGAGATGGAAGTTAAAATAACTAACGACGGACCAGTTACAATCATCATTGATTCACAAAATAAATAGGAGGATATATGGAAATACCACAAACAAATACACATTATTCTAACGATAGAATATTAACAGGTCTTCAACCAAGTGGTGAATTAACATTAGGTAGTTTAATTGGTGGAATTAGTCAATCAATTAAATATCAAGATGAATATGATTCATTTATATTTGTACCTGATATGCATTCAATCACAGTTGATCAAGATCCTAAATTATTAAAAGAAAGAATTAGAAAAAATGTTGCTTTATATATAGCATCAGGTATAGATCCTAAGAAGAATACAATATATGTACAATCAGACAATTTATACCATGCTAATTTATCTTGGATTTTAGAATGTAATACATACATAGGTGAAGCAAGTCGTATGACTCAATTTAAAGAAAAATCTAAAAATAAAGAAAATGTATCAGTAGGATTATTTACTTATCCAATACTAATGGCAGCTGATATACTACTTTATTCACCTAAATATGTACCTACAGGGCAAGATCAAAAGCAACACGTTGAATTAGCTCGTGATATAGCTATAAGATTTAACAATAAATATGGAGAAACATTTAGAGTACCTGAACCAATGATTCCTGAAATAGGAGCTAAAATACAAGATTTACAAGATCCAACTAAAAAGATGAGTAAATCTAGTGATAATCCTAAAGGAATAATATACTTATTAGATGAAGATGAAGTAATTAGAAAGAAAATCATGTCTGCTGTTACTGATTCAGATAATAAAGTATACTATGATAGAGATAATAAACCTGGAATATCTAATTTATTAACTATCTACTGTGCTGTTAAAAAGATGAAAATGGAAGAAGCTGAAAAGTATTTTAAAGATTCTCAATATGGAGAATTCAAGAAAACTGTAGCTGATGCCGTTATCGGATACCTACAACCAATTAAAGAAAGATACAATGAACTTATCAATTCAGATGAAATAGATAAGATTCTTGAAGAAGGTAATAAAAAAGCCGAAGAAATAGCTAAAAAAATGTATCTTAAAGTAAAAGAAAAAGTTGGTTTAGGAAAATAATTATAAAATATGTAAAAACATCTAGATAACTAGATGTTTTTTATGTTATTATAACCTCAAGGGTAAAGGGGTTAAGAAAATGGTTGATATAAGTTGCTTATGCATCGGTGATTTTGTATGGATAAAAAGATACAAAAACCAAAAAGAAAGGAAAAGAATTCCAAAAGGACATGATGAAGGTCCTGCATTAATAATTAAAAAAACAAATACAAGAGTATACGCTTTAATGTGTACTTCAAATAATAAATGTTTATTATCATCAAAAGCTTATTACATTAATAAAATCGATGATAATTATACTAAAAACACTTATGTATTATTAGATAAAGTAGTTTTAATAAATTCTAAGAATTTTATAAAAAAAATAAATATAATAGATTATAAATTATTAAAAGATATTTTAAAAAAGATATATTTATTACATCAGCAAAATAAAATTGCACATATTACAAATAAAGATGTAAAAATAAACTATGATCCTGCAGATGTAATAGAATATAGAAATAAATTATATATAATTAATAAAATTTTATCTAATAAATACGAATGTTATCCATTAATAAATGCTTCTAAATATAATAAATATAATCTTAATAAAAAGAAATATTCAATAGATTTTGATAATATTAAATATATAAGAAAGAATAAAAGTGCTAAATTATCATTTTTTAATAAATATGAATATTTATTAGATTTAATTAATAGAATCATGGTTGATAAAAATTATTATGATAGTTCTTATGGAAAAATAATACATAAAGGAAAATGTTTTTTATTAATATATAAATATGACAATAACTATTATCATTCAATTAGGATATATTTAAATAACAAGCATAAAATAAAATTCAAAGAATTTTCTAGTGATTTAGAAGAAGTTATATTAAAAAGAAGTAGAGAATACAAAATATATAGAAGACTAAACAGATTAGATTTCAATACTTTTAATGATGTAATAAAAAAATTAAAAAAGAACAAAAAGAAAAGGTAAGTTATTCGCTTACCTTTTTTGCTGCTTCTAAATACGCTCTCATAAGAGGACCAACACCTAATTTAGTTCCACCAAAGTATCTAACTACCGCAATAAGTTTATTTTCTAAATTCCTATAATCCATCATTTGAAGAATAGGAAGACCAGCTGTATTTGATGGTTCTTTATCATCACTTTTAGATGCAGTAGAATTAACTTTAAATGCATATGGTATATGTCTTGCTTTTTGATGTTCTTCTTTTAATTGTTTTAAAGCTTCCTTAGCATCATCAACTGATTCTATATCATATAGATACGCAATAAATTTAGATTTCTTAATTTCAATTGTATATGTATTAATAAGTTGCATACACATCACCTATATATATAATACCATAAATACATATAAACAATAAAATATATATTGATACACGTATATTTGTTTGGTATAATAATTATACTAATTATTTGATAGAACAGGGTGGTAATATGGAACAATCAAACGAGTTATTTATATACGAAGATAAAGACGGAGTAACTAGAGTTGATGTTAAGTTTATAGATGAAGATGTATGGTTAACAAAGTATCAACTTGCGGATATTTATAAAACTACAAGGCAAAACATTGAACAACATATTAATAATATTTACGAAGATAACGAATTACCTAATTCAACCTGCAAGAAATTCTTGCAAGTTCAAAAAGAAGGTAATAGAGAAGTTAAAAGAAATATTGATCACTATAATCTAGATATGATAATTGCCTTAGGATATAGAGTTCAATCTGAAGTAGCTATTAAATTTAGAATATGGGCTACGAAAAGACTTCATGAATATATTCAAAAAGGCTTTGCTTTAGATGACAATAGGCTTAAACAAGGCGGAACAAGATATTTTGCTGAACTTTTACAAAGGATAAGAGATATTCGTTCAAGCGAAAGAAATTTTTATCAACAAGTAACTGATATTTATTCAACAAGTATAGATTATGATCCTAGATCCGACTTAACTAAGGAATTCTTTTCTACAGTTCAAAATAAATTACATTATGCAGTACATGAACAAACTGCAGCGGAATTAATATATAATAGAGTAGATAATCAAAAACCATATGTAGGTATGACAAACTTTAAAGGAAATTATGTTACTCAAGATGATGTTAAGATTGCTAAAAATTATCTAACCGAAATAGAGCTAAAAAGATTAAATCTATTAGTTTCTCAATTTCTTGATTATGCAGAATTGCAAGCATTAGAACAAAGAACTATGAAAATGAAAGATTGGATAGAAGAATTAGATAATCAAATAATCTTTAACAAAAGAAAATTATTAGAAGGAAAAGGTAAAATTTCTCATGAGAAAGCTATAAAAAAAGCAGAAAAAGAATTTCAAATATTTAGAGAACAGGAAATGAAAAATTTAAAAAGCGATTATGATTTATTAATGAAATCATTACCAAAAGACAAATAGTTTGCATATATATTTATAATAAAGTAATATATAGATGAAAAGAGGTGAGGAATATGGATAGTATTCAAAGAATTGAAGAAAAAAATGAACGAATCAAGGAACACTTATTACATGTTCCTCATAAACCAGGTTCATATCAAATGAAAGATAAAAATGGAGTAATAATATATGTAGGTAAAGCTAAAGATTTAAAAAATCGTGTTACTTCATATTTTACTGGTGAAAAGACAGGTAAAACTAAAAAATTAGTAGAAGATATAGATGATTTTGAATATATCGTTACATCATCTGAATTAGAATCTTTTTTATTAGAAATTAACTTAATAAAAAAATATGATCCTAAATATAATATATTATTAAGAGATGATAAATCATATCCATATATTCAATATAAAAGAGATCCATATCCAACTTTAAAAGTAGTTAGATATTTAAGTATTAAAAAGAAAGATTCTAAACATCTATTTGGACCATTCGTTAATGCTACTGCTGCACGTAAGATAGTTGCGCTTCTAAATAGATTATATCCTTTAAAGAAGTGCAATGGTAATCCAAAAGACTTATGTCTTTACTATCATATACATGAATGTTTAGGATACTGTATTAAAAAGATACCTAAAGAAGATATAGATAAAATAGAAGAAGAAATTTTATCATTCTTAAATGGAAATGATGAAATATTAGTAAATAAAATACATGAAAAGATGAAACAATTCTCAGATAATCTAAACTACGAAGAAGCATTAACTTTAAAACAAGATTTAGATTATATAAATATTATCTTAGAAAAACAAAAGATGGAATTACCTGATTTAATTGATAGAGATGTAGTTAATTACTATGTAGAAAATGGATTTGTATCTATTCAACAATTCTTTATTAGACATGGTAAGTTAATTGGACAAAACAACAAAGTGATGACTATATCTGAAGATATTTCAGAAGATATTGAAAGTTATCTAGGTCAATTCTATTCTAATCATGAAATACCTAAAGAAATATTAGTACCTGAATCAATAGATGTAGATATATTAAATGATGCAATAAACGCTAACTTTGTATATATATCTAGAGGTCCTAAGAAAAAACTTGTTGATTTAGCATATGACAATGCTAAACTTAATCTTCAAAATAACTTTGAAGAAATAAAACATCAATTATCTAGAACAAGTGGAGCTAATGAAGAATTAGAAGAATTATTAGGTATGAAAATACATAGAATTGAATCATTTGATAACTCAAATTTATTTGGTACATATGCTGTATCAGGTATGGTTGTATTTAAAGATGGAATGCCATCTAAAAATGATTATCGTAAGTATAAAGTATCAGTTGATGTTAACGACGACTTCCACACAATGAAAGAAGTTACTTATAGACGTTATTTTAGGGCGTTACTCGATAAAACTGAACTTCCAGACCTAATACTAGTCGATGGTGGAAAATCTCAAATACACGCTGTAAATGATACTTTAGAAGCACTTCATTTAGAAGATAGAATTAAAGTATGTGGATTAGTTAAAAATGATAAACATATGACATCTGATTTAATGGATGGTAAAACACTTGAAATATATAATATAGATAGAACATCTAATTTATTTCATTACTTAACTAGAATACAAGATGAAGTACATAGATTTACTATTAATTATCATAGAGAATTACGTTCTAAAGGATCTATTTCATCAATATTAGAAAATATAGATGGAATAGGGGAACAACGTAAAAAACAACTTTTAAAACACTTTGGAAGTATAAAAAAGATAAATGATGCTTCTAATGAAGAATTACTTGAATATATTCCTCAAAATGTTATAGATAATTTAAAGCAATATTTAAAAGAATATCTAGAATATAAAAATGGTGTAAATTAATTTTTTTATTCATTTACAAAAAACTATATATAAACTAAAATTAATATAGTAGGTGATAGTAAATGGCAAAAGATTTATACGGTAAACCAAGAGGATATCAAAAGCCAACATTTATAGTATTAATGACTACATTAGGTATAATACTATTATTAATCGTAGTTGATTGGGGATTTGATATTTATTATCAAATACAAACAGAAATAGATACAAAAGCATCTTTATTAACAACAATGAAAACAACTGGTTTAGTTAAACAAGAAGACTATTATGATACTTTTTATAAAAACCTACCACATCAAGAAAGATATAATAAAGATATTTTAGATTTAAGATATAACGAAGAAGATGGATCAATTGTTGTAATTAACTACTGTAATTACTATGGTTTCTTTGAAAATATAACTAGAAATATTAAAGAATTAAAGACTCAAAGAACAGTAAAATATGCTTCTTATAAAGCTTATTATAATAAGTATAAAGAAATAAAAATTGAAAAATATGATCTATTAAAAGAACAAGATGAATTAGAAAAAGAAGAGAATAAAAAACTAGATGCTGAATAAGCATCTTTTTTTAACGTAAAATACACATTTTTGTTTGAAATTGAGGTATATATATGCTAAAATACTTTTAGTTTACTTATGTGAGGAGGCGCACACATGGCAAGTAAGAAGACTGATGCAAGACAATTTATCGGATTAAAGTGTCCTAAATGTAATTATATGATTAGACACACTGAAAAAAATGTAAAAAATACTACAGATAAATTAGAATTAAATAAATATTGTCCTAAATGCCGTTCAGTACAAGCTTTCAAAGAAGCTAAGATCGGTAAATAAGAAAGGGTGTAAAAAATGAACATTAACGTTAATGATATTAAAAATGGCATGACTATTATCATCGATGGAAAGTTATGCTTAATCGAAGATTTCCAACACGTTAAACCAGGTAAAGGTTCAGCATTCATGAGAATGAAATTAAGAAACTTAAAAACTGGTGCTGTTGTTGAAAATACTTACAATACAAATATTAAAATTGAAAAGGCTAGAGTAGATAGATTACCAATGCAATTCTTATATGCAGATGGAAATAACTATGTATTCATGAATACTGAAACTTATGATCAAATGGAAATTCCAAAAGATAAGATTGAAGAACAAGTTAAGTATTTAAAAGAAGGATTAGAAGTTACAATCGCTATGTATGAAGGTGAAATCTTAGGATTAAACTTACCTGAAAAAGTTGAATACGAAATTATTGAAACTTCAGATGCTGTTAAAGGTAATACTACTAATAACGCTACTAAAGATGCTACAATTGAAACAGGATATACAGTTAGAGTGCCTCTATTCATTGAAAATGGAGAACATATCATGATTTCAACTGAAGATGGTAAATATGCAGGAAGAGCTTAATGTTCTTCTTTTTTTATGCTTAAAATGATATAATTAGTATGTGATGTATATGATAACCTTAGACGATAGAATTAAACTTGTAGATAAATATTTAAAAGCTAATAAAAATGTAGTTAAATTAGCTCTTTTAAGATATGAAGGATTAAATTATTACATTAGATTAGATTATAATCCTAAAGATAAAATATATTATTTATATAGCATTAATTTAAGTTATATAAATAAACCCAAAGACATTACTAAAATAATTAATAGAGAACTAATATTAAATCAAACTATAGATGTATTATCTAAAATTAAATTTAATAGAATATGTGAATCATTTGATGCAGTAAATGATGAAGATGATATTGTTTATTTAGGTGCTAGATTTAATGATGTAGACTATTTCTATTCATTTAATAAATATATACCTAAAAGATTAAATTACTTTGTAAACATTCTATTAATACTATTTAGTAACTTACCAAAACGTATGGATGTTATATTTGATGAATTAATGGCAAATATAAATGGGGTAGCTTATAGGTTTGATTACTACAAATTTATTAAATTTAATCTTTTAAAAGATGATTTAAGGGATATATTCACTCCTGAAGTAATTAAAGATGGAGAAAAATATTATAAATCAAATAAGATAACTTTCTTAGAAAGAAACAACTATGATAGATGGTTTGCATATACTATAGATGATGATCAAGAATATATAGTAAATATAACTCCTAATGAAGGCAAATTAAAACTTGCATGTTCTTGCCCTAAAGATAGATATTGTAAACATATATATGCAGCAATCAAAGAAATAAGAGAAGGAAATATTAAACCATTCTATAAAGTAAGAATGAAGGATCCTAACGAAACAACTTATGATAAGATGACTAACTTTAATTATTTATTTACCATGGGTGTTGTTGATGATAAATTGAAAGTTATAAGTGATGATGGACAATTAATACTTGTACCTGTTTTAGATAAAAAGAAAAATTTAATGTTTGAAGTACTTGAAGATGATGAAGATGATAAATTATATGAAGCATTGTTGAAAGCAAGGGATTTTAAATGAAAAAAAAGATAATATATATAGTATTGAGTTTATTATTAATAATAGCAACTACAATTGTTTTATTAGTATTTATTAAATCTAATAAGAAAACATATGAAAATACATCATTTGAATTTGTCCAAGGAAACGAAATACCTGAAGGAACAGATTTAAATACTAAAATACACATAAAAAAATTATATAAAATAGATGAAAGCGATAGAGATACAAATGATTTTATCTATAAAGATACTATAATTCTTATAGATTCTTCTCCAGTAAGAAGAGAATTAGATAAAGGGATTACTACATGTTGGATAACAAATAAAAAGAATGAACTTATCCAAGTAGACTGTTCTAATAACATAATAAAGAAGATTGCTGATAAATATAAAATTAATACATATGAAGCAAAAAATGTGAATTTCAACCTTATTTATAAAATTAAATAAATAAAGTGTAAAAACTTGACACATAAAAAGTAAATATGATATATTGTATATGTAAAATAGAGAAGGGAAGTTAACATGATGGAAAATTTAAACAAATTAATCTCAGAATTAGGAATCTCAAAAGTAAGGTTGGCAAAGTATTTAGGAGTATCAAGACAAATGGTTTATAACTATTTAGAACTTGAATCGATTAACAAATGGCCTAAAGAAAAAAAGATACTATTATTAAAACTTTTAAATATTGAAGATGGTGAAGAAAACACAATTGAAAATATTAAAGTTACTACTGATTATTTATTATCTGTAGAAGAAAGATTAAATGAAGGCGTTAAAGAAACTCAAGATATTGATTTCCTTGATCTAAAAGGATTAAAGAAAGAAGAACATCAATTAGTTGCAGATATGACTATGGCTATTAAAGAAAAACTAGTTGATTCAGATAATCACGAAGAAAACTTCTATGCACTTCAATATATTTATCAAATCATTCAAAGTATGGATAATATTGAAGAATTTAAATATGCATTTGCATATATGTCTAAATATGCGGGATTTACTGGAGTAAATGTATTTAAGTTTAACGAAGAAAAACAATTCATGTTTGAAGGTATAATCCACTCAGGTGTTTCATTATATACAAGTGGAACTCCAAATAAACAAAACGTAATTAAAGCTAGAGATAGATTTGTTCAATTCATTGAAGAAAAAACTGAAGAAAAATTATCAAGAACTCAACAATTAAATACTGTTAAGATTCAAGCATTAAGAGAATTAGGATATTCAGAATTAACTACAGAAAATGCTGCTGAAGTATTTGAAAAAATGGGTGAAATTCAATCTAGAAAATCATAATAAAAGCATTGATAATTCAATGCTTTTATTATAATTAAAAGGAATGATTATATGAGTAAATATACTACAATAAGATTAAAACCAAACGAATATAAAACAGCAGACTCATTAATACCTGTGGGCACAGGTAGTTGGATACCTTCTAACGGATTATTAATAACTAAAGATGATATGAATTTAGCTATTACAACTCCAACCACAGTTGATTCAGACTGTGAAATTGAAGTGCGTTACAACGAACAACATCGTGGATTTGTTAAATATATTACTTCTTCACCAAGAAGAAAATATTATATATTTATAAAATGGTTAGTTCTTGCCTTACAATTATTAAGTATTATACTTATGGTTATCGAGGTTTGTGTATTTAAACACTATGCTGTAAGAGGATCAAGATCATATAACTTAATAGCACCATGTTTTAGTATTTTATGCCTAGACATCGTAATATTGAGAAACAATAATGGATTTACTAAATGGGCAGTAACTATTTTTAGTTATTTCTTATTAATTTTTAATCTTATTTATTTAATCTTATATTTTTTTAATATAACTATTTAATTAATAATTAATTTAAATACTTTTATTTTTATATTAGATAATATATAATTATATTAATAGAATAGAAGAGGGTAGTAGTATGAAAGAATTACGTAAGGAATTACCTAATACTGAATTATACTTAAAACGTTTAGATAATATATCTTTCATATTGAAAGTTTTCTTTATATTATCAGGTGGAACATTATGTATTACATTTTCAACTTTAAATACAAAGATTAATTCAGGAACCGGAGAAATAACTTATATATTAATTGGTTTTGTATTATTAATTATATGTTTCTTTTTAGCATATATAATACCCTATTTAATTGAATGGAGAAGAGAACTACTTTTAAATATGTATCATATAAACTATAAGATGAATAAGCTTACTAAGAACGTTAAACTAATTGATGATTTAACAGAAGATGATGATTAATTAATTGATCATCTTTTTTTATTTATAAAATAAAAATTAATAATTAAAAATAAAAAAACATAGAAAAAAATTTGGCAAGTCCCCTACCTTATATTATATAAAAAGAGTAGAAGTGCATTAAATTAAATAATAATAAAATATATGATTATTTAGAAGAATAGTTAAAGTGGGTATTTATTAATGTTTTATTTCAACATATAGAAGTTAACATAATATATATTATGTGAAGTTAAAAGTTTTAATTTAAAAGATGAATAAATATCCATTTATATATATTTATTATAATATAATTATTCATTTATTTATAGTAATTATACGTATATTTATCCATCTATTCACATGAATATACACTTCTAGCTCTCTCACATGCTTTAATGTATGTATGTTCATATTTATATATTAATAAATATATTTATATGAATTTGGATTAATAATTTAAATTTAATAAAAAATGAATCGTAAAAACAAATTCACAGATGATCATCTGATTACATATATATAATAATTTAATTTTATATAATTAATTAGTAATTATTTATTATAAATTTTAAAATAAATATATTTCTCATAACTAATCAAATATTTAATTTTTTATATTACTTCATAAAAAATAAATAAACGAAGTAGGGGAGCAAATATGTATATATATTTTTATGAAATAGACTAATATTGTTTTTCGATATTTGCGTGTTTTCTTCTTTTCTACTCCCCTAGTCTTCTATTTGACCTGTATAAATCAATTTTAAGAATTAATTTCTTATTTATATATATTTATACTATTTTATATTAATTAACCCTATTCTACCTTCTTACGCAAGAAAAAATAGCATATATAATATGCTACTTTTTACATATTTAATAAATCACTATGTGAACCTGTTTCGATTAGATATAAAATCAATCTATCGTTATTATATTTATAAATCAATAACCAATCAAGTTCTATGTGGCATTCTCTACAATCTTTAAATTGTTTATTATTATATAATTGATGATCTTTATATTTAGTATCTAGAACATTTCCACATGATAATTCATTGATAATGAATTTAATTTTATTAATATCTTTACCTTGTTTTTTTATCTTCTTAAGTTGCTTTTTGAATCTAGTTGAAGTTAATATCTCATATTTTTTATTGTTGTTCACCTAATACATCCTCAAATAATTCATCAACATCTTTATAGGCTTTAAATTCTTCTGGATGTGCTTCCATATAATTAACTTCTTTAATAGCTTCAATCAATTCTTTTGAAGGTTTTTGTTTTACTTCGAAAGGAATACCACCTTCATAAATAGCTCTTTTTAAAAACATATTTATTGCAGTACTCATATTTAATCCTAAACTATTAAATAATTCATTTGCTTCTTGTTTTACATCGTTAGGTACATTAACATTAATTACGCTTGTTAAACTAGACATATAATCATCTCCTTTGCTTATATACATATTATATATATATTATGTATATAAATCAAGAAAAAAATAGCACATTTAATATGCTATTATGCTTCCCATCTTGCTGCTACATCACAGTTTGATGAATATGGGCTTGGATTTGGCATATCCATCTTAACAATAACTGGTATTTTAAATGCTGAACCGAATCCAACAAGAGTACCACTTTGTAATGATGTAAGCTTATCTATAACATCACCAGAGATATTTGGTAACATTTTATTGATATAATCAAGGTCTAATGGGTGTGTCATCTTTAAGATACAGAAGTTTGATGTTTGACCAATAACAGTATCTGAAAGTTCAACAGGTCTTTGAGATATAAGGTCTAACATAACTCCGTACTTACGACCTTCCTTAGCTATACGTTCAAATATATTATATCCTAATAAGAATAGGTCTATATCATTCTTTTGAACATATCTATGTGCTTCTTCTAAGAATAAGTTAAATGGAATTTGTGCTCTTTCTTTTCTTGATTTGGCAAAATCAAATACCATTTTTGCAAATATTTTAACCATAGTCTTAGCTAATTGGTCATCTATATCTTCTAAGTTAATATTAACAATTTGACTTCTTTTTCCGTTGTGAAAGATTAAAGAAGAAATATAATTATCTAATGTAATATATTGATCAACCTTGAAATAATCACGGTTAGATGAGTTATTAATTGAATGTAATCTAACTTTCATGATTGTTGCATTATCTTGCATGATTCTGTTATTTAAGAAACCATCACCAATTAAAGTAAAGCTCATGGCCTTTTCTAGATCATCTAATGTATAATATGCATCTTTTGGAGGATCCATGGTAGTTTCTAATTCATCATCAATGAATTTAAGCAAGTATTCATTAATTAATACTGATTCACCAAATTCACCATTTCTATCTATACCAAAACAATCAGAAAATTTTCTTGTATATCCAATACCTTGAATATCTGTATTAACATTAAATTCAGGAGTTGAACAATCTGCTAAAATTGTAAATATATCATTTTTCTTACCTGCTGCATTTTGATTTGAGAACAAAATACTCATGATTGCTTTAGCAATTAAATGATTTTTTAATTTTTTAGTTTGTTCATCATCTTTTGAGAAGAATCTAGCTAACTTTAACATTCTTTCTACAATTGTATATTGATGGTGATTGTCTGCTTGAAGAAGTAAACATATATCATCAACTGTAAGTAAGAAAATTGGAATTCTTAAAGGTACATCTTCAGGATCAACTGGATTAGATGTAATAAATTTATATTGATAATTTGGATTTAATTGATTTAATACTTTAAATGCTGTTTTATATTCTCCATATGCATCAAAGAAGAATAAATTTGCATTAAATGATAAAAAGTTCTTATTTAAAAATATGTTTTGAACTATTCTAGCAACTGAACATGATTTACCTGAACCAGTGTTACCAAATATAGCAAAGTGGTTTGAAAACATATCATTTATATTAACATATACATCTTTATTAGCATATACAGCACTTTTACCTAAATATAAATTAGCTTTTTGATTAGTTCCAAATATAATATCTAACTCTGGATCTTGTATCATACGTACTGTAGAATCTAATGTTGGTTTAACAATTGTACCAGCAATAAATCTACCATCAGGAGTAAATTGACCAAGTAAGTTAATATAAGCAGTTGTTTCATCTACTGCTTTAACTTCCCCAAGTATTTTAGATGTTGAATTTTCAAAAACAACATGGCAGTTCATTAGGTTAGGAACAACTCCACCATCTTTATTAATTAATACTTTTGCTGTAATATCATCAATATTTATTATTTTACCAAACATAAATAATCACCTTATCCTATATCTATAAAATCAAAATCTTCTTCTACAAAAGTTTGATTATAATCTTTAACATATAAATCCATTAGTAAATCACCTTTAGCAACTTGTTTACCTTCAGTTACTTTTAATAATACACCAACAGAATAATCTATTTTATCATCTAGAGTCATCTTAGATGCTCCTAATTTGCATGCAAGTTTAGCGCATCCTAATGCATCTATTTTCTTAATAATTCCCGATTTAGATGCTTTAACATGTATTACATGATTAGATATTTCTATGTCTTGTAATTTACCGCCTTGAGCTTCAACAAAATCATAAAATTTCTTTAATGCACTTCCATCACGAATACATTCTTTAGCTTTATGTCTTGAAATACCAATAGGCTCTCCGGTACTCATTGAATAAAGATTAGAAACTATATCAACACATTCATCATATAAAGGGCCTTTTTTACCATGAAGCACATTAACCGCTTCAACAACCTCAAGTGCATTACCAACCGCATATGATAAAGGAGTATCCATATTAGATATAACACATCTAACATTCTTATGGAAATATGCACCAATTTTTTCAAGCCAATCAGCAAGCTGTCTTGCATCTTTTTCTTCTTTCATAAGTGCACCAGATCCACATTTGACATCAATAAGTATGTCTTTAGCACCTAATGCAATCTTTTTAGACATGATTGATGATGCAATAAGTGGAATTGATTCAGTTGTACCAGTTACATCTCTAAGTGCATATATAACTTTATCAAGTGGTGTTAATTCATCACTTTGAGAACTTATGGCAAAACCCAATTCTTTAACTTGATTAATTAATTGTTTTCTATCTAAATTAACATTAAATCCAGGAATACTTTCAAGTTTATCAATTGTTCCACCTGTAATACCTAATCCTCTTCCTGACATCTTAGCCATATGTAATCCTAAAGCTGCACACATAGGTCCAATTACAAGAGTAGTTGAATCCCCTACTCCTCCAGTAGAATGTTTATCTACAACATTATCCATTTCTTTAGATAAACCATATACTTCTCCAGATTCAATAAATATTTGTGTTAAAGCAATAGTTTCTTCTAATGTCATGGAATTAATAACTATAGCCATTAATAAAGCACTCATTTGATAATCAGGTATTTCATGATTTAAATAACCTAAAAAAGCATATTCTAATTCAGCATATGATAATATTTCTTTATTTTTCTTTTTAGTTATAATATCTAAAATATTCATAAATACCCACTTACCTATTCTATATATAAATTTTATCATATTATCAAATTTAATTAAATAAAAAATATAACTAAAAAGACAAGAAATTAATCTTGTCTTTATCTATATATAAAATTAAATTAAGTTAATAAGGGCTAATATGAAATACTTAATTTAATTTTATACCAATTTAATTAACTTTGGTTATTCTAGCATAACCATTTCCTGTGTGACCTACACCTTCTGAATATAATCCACCTTGTGGATTAGGCATTTGTTCTAAGTCAACTTTTTCATTAGTCCAGGCATAACCTGAACCATCTATCATTTTTGTATTAGTAAACACATAATTTGAATAATGAATACTACAATTATTACTAGTTGTTCCAGTTTCGCAATCTGATTTTGGAGTACTATCATCATCTGCAGTAATTGCTACACATCCGGTATGTCCGGAGATAAATGATGATCCACCGGCTCCAGAGAATGAATAACCAGTTGCACCACCACCGCCGCCATAGTATCCAGCGCCGCCTCCTCCTCCTTGGTATAATGCATCACCATTAGAGGAAGCAGAATCTCCACCTTTACCAAATGATCCATCGTAATTTTCAGTACAGTAATATCTACTATATCCATAACCACAAGCAGACTTAGATCCACCTGAAACTTGTGTTCCACCTTTTGAAATACCTAAAGTATCTGGAACTAAGGTAAAACTTCTAGCATCTTTTATTCCATCATTCCCAATTAATCCACCAGCATTAGCACCAGCAGGATATAAAGCATCTACTCCACCAGCTGCTCCACCACCGGCTCCAGCTACCATAATTCTTGAATTAAGTCCTATGTTTGAGTTAACATCCAAATCACTTTGTGATGGAGTTGATGTAAATATTCTCACATCAGTGGCACCACCACCACCACCACCAGCACCTGTTGATAGATTAGAAGCATAAACTGCTCCACCACCATTATATGATGAATGATCTTGGTTATTTGCTCCTTTTTCACCTACATAGAAGTATAAATTATCATTCTTATTTAGAGTAAGTACACCTGACGTGTAACTTCCTTTTCCTCCTAATGAGTTATCAGAATCTCCACCAGATGCTCCCCATAATTCTATTTTATAAGTTCCATTTTCAGGAATTGTGACATTTTGATAATTACTTGTATATTTTAAATTCAAGCTATTTAAAGTTATATGATATACATATAAATATATATTACCTTTATTTGTTGTTACAATAACTGGAAAATCAGTTGTTCCGAGTGATAAATGATGAACTCCAGCATTTTGTACTGTATATAAATCACTTACGTCATATTCTATTTCAATAGTATTTGAATTATTTACATCAACATAATAATCATTTACATTAGAATCAAACGAAATAACATTTCCATTCATATCTAACAAATCATTATCTTTTATGCTTATATTATTTATTAATAATATTTCTTCATTTAAATAAGTAATTCTTGCATATCCATGACCGGATTTAGCACAGTTAATAGTTGGCGTTGAATCATATCCATCCGGACAAGATGTCTCATCTTTATTTGCACCTGTTGTTGAAATTGTCTTAGTTGATATATCATCAGATTCTTCACAGTCATAACAATACATAACTTTTTCGTTTAAGTTAGTGTTTCCGATATAACCAGATCCACCACCAGCAGGTGTAACAATACCGTTTCCACCACCATAGTAGCCACCACCGCCTCCACTTACAGCAGTTTCAGTTGTTGCAATTTCACTCGCTTTACCGAATGTATTTTCGGTGTTTTCAGTTGAATTGTCACTTTCCCAAGAGGTTTTAAATAATCCATTTTTACCAGAATTTGTTTGAGTACCACCTGTTGAATTTCCACCAAATGTACTACCATCAACCTCATAATTTGTTTCATTACCATCGGCTCCTTTAAATCCACCTCCAGAGCCTCCGACACCATATCCATATTGAGCAGAATTATTATAATATTCGACTGTACCACCGCCACCTCCGGCAACAATGATAATTGAATTTTTATTATTCTCAAGAGTTGATAATAAACCTGATGATGTAGCTATATGAGTAGCTCCTCCTCCACTACTTGATGAGTTATCGTGCCAATCGTCATTATTAGCAATTCCACCACCATTATATCCTCCAGCGATTAATCCACCATTTCGGCTTCCCATAGTACCTGCTCCACCTACATTAATAAATAGTGAATCATTCTTTGTTAAATTAATTGTTCCTAATGAATATCCACCATAACCGCCATGATATGTTTCATCATAATTCCCACCTGATGCACCCCATACTTCAAGCTTATAATTACCTGAATTAAGAATATTTAATTCTTTTTCTGTTCCAGTATAATCAACATTAATACTTTCTAAATAAATATTAAATGTATATGTAAGGATTTCATTAGTATCAGTTGTAACATTTACTAATATTTTATTATTTCCTAGTAATAAAGTATGTTCTCCAGCATTATTAATTTGATATGCTGAAGAAATATTATAAATAATATTTACTACTTCACTCGAAGAATCTACATAATATTCTTTAATGTTTTTATTAAATACAACAATATTTCCGTATTTATCTTTTAAATCTAAATTTTCAACTGAAATATTGGTTATATCTAAGCCGATAGAATTTGCGTCATTTTTTAAAATAGTAATTCTTGCATATCCATTTCCGGATTTAGCACATTCAGATGTTGGAGTACTATTTATACATGTAGTAATATCAGTCTTGGTTTCAGTATTAGTTGAAATATAGTTTTCATCATCTGAATATATAACCATTTTCTTGTTGAATAACTTAGGATTTGCAATATATCCAGAACCACCACCAGCTGCGGAATTTCTTGATCCACCACCACCGAAGAATCCTCCTCCGGCTCCAGCCGCGTTGTATGTTGAACCATAATCTGAACTAATTCTTGGATATCCAGCACCAAAGAATCCTACATATCCAGTTTCACCATTTGATAATCCTCCTGGTGAAGTTTGTGATCCTCCTAAGCCTAATCCATTTTTATAACCATCTCTTGCAGTTGATTTAGCAGTTATACCTACATAACCTCCAGCTGAACCACCAGATCCATTGTTTTCAGTATTAGTATAAGTACCACCGCCGCCACCACCGGCAACAATGATAATATCATTTGAAATGTAATAATCTTCTGACTGAGATAAAACTCCTTTATGATCAGTAAGCGTATTTAATTCACCAGATACTTTAGCGATTGATGTAGCTCCACCACCTGAAGAACATCCAACTTGAGGATGATCACCATAGGCTTTACAAATACCACCACCGTTATAGCCGCCGCTTTGTTCGCAACTTGGGCCTTTGCAGTTAGTACCTGCTCCACCTATGTTAAGATATATTTTTTCATTTTTATTTAAAGAAATATTACCTTCTGAATATGATCCATATCCTCCAATATAAGTAGAATTATAAGAACCACCTTCGGCACCCCATACTTCTAATTTATATGTTCCGTCTTGAATAATATTTATAACTTGTTGATTACCAGTATATTCATATTCTTTACTTTCTAAGAAAATATTAAATGTATAAATTAATGTATCTCCATTATCAGCAATTACTATAACATTAATCTTATTAGTTCCAACTGATAATTCATGTTGCCCTGCATTTAATACAGTATACAATGCATCAACATCATACGAAATATTAATAATATCTGTTTTAGCTGTAACATTATATTCATAAATATCAGATTTAAACTCAGTTGAAGAATTATTGATATCATATAAATTATGATTATCTACTGTAATACTATTTATTGTATAATCAACTTTATCAATTAAAGTAATTTTTGCATATCCATTTCCTGATTTAGCACAATGAGTTAATGGACTACCTGAATATCCACTTGGACAGTTAGATGAATCTTTATTAGATCCTGTAGTAGATATAGTTTTAGTTGCAACTACATTACTTTCAGCGCATCCATAACAGTACATTGCTTTATTAGATACTCTTGGACTAGCGATATATCCTGATCCAGCAGCACCAGAAGTTTCACTTCCGGATCCACCACCGTAGAAGCCGCCGCCGCCACCGCCACCTTCAAGGCAATCCCAAGTTGTAGTATCTCCACCTTTACCAAATTTACCACTTGTTAGGCCAAAGAAATATTCACTTCTTTCAGAAAGACTAGTATAGGCATCTCCAGGTAAACCAACTGAAGTTTGAGTACCACCAGTAGCGTATTGTGCAATAGTGTCTTGTTTATTATGAGTTCCTCGATTTCCTATATAACCACCGGCATGTCCACCAGCACCATATATCCA
>Ga0247610_10000585_pt1 | contig 49990 bp, 35 predicted proteins | sample 174DNAGHGhighgp2_FD_193483 | JGI IMG/M metagenome (GOLD analysis project Ga0247610, IMG submission 193483) | Sheep rumen microbial communities from Palmerston North, Manawatu-Wanganui, New Zealand - 1742 DNA GHGhigh gp2 | ecosystem: Host-associated > Mammals > Digestive system > Stomach > Rumen...
GTTTATCGTAAGTATGTACTCTTTCTCGTCGGTGTCTTCAGGAATAATGACCCTTGTGTCGAAATTGTTGGTGTATCGCGTGTCGTAGTTCACGTCAATGAGATGTCCGCCCCTGGTTATGGCCAGACAGTGCAGCAATGTCACGTCCACCACATTTCGTGTTATGTTGAACTCCAATAAGAATGGACGTGTAGACGGTATCAGACCGAAACGTCCAGAGGCGGCAAGGGTAAGTGCCATCCCCATAGTCTCAACCGCACAGTTGTCGGCATCGCGCATGATTTCGTCGGTGAGGCGCATCCCTCGTTTCCAAAATATTCTTCTCATATTGTTTCGCTAAATGTTTGAATTATAATTTAGGTAATTGAACACAATATCGTCTGACAGCCGCAGTGGTGGTCCGTCTTTCGTGATATCGAAATTAAGCTTTTCTTCCACCGACATAAAATAATCAGCTATGAAGTGGCGATAAATGTCCATTTCTTCAATGAAAAAGAGGAAATGCTCGTCGCAGGCATCCTCGTCCCAGTAGTGCACATCGTATGTGGTTATTTGTTCGTCGTAGACATTGCCCAGAAATCCTTCGCCCAACTCGCTGTCGAGTCCGTCGGCATAGCGTGGCATGGGGTCAGTGCAGACAGTGTCTTTCTCGTGTAAGCATATCTGTATGCCCTCGTCCATAAAGATTTTGCGCAGCATGAGTGTGAGCAATGTCCTGTTGCCACGTATGGTTTTGCAGCAAGGCATAAAAGGCATGGTAGCGTGTATGAAGCGGTTGGCCTTCTGCTCTTCGGTTAGCTCGTCGGCCAAGATGTCGATGAGTACACTGTTAGTGTCAGTATATCGTCTTATGGCCTCACGGCAATCTGCCTTAATCAGTAACAAGAGTGTGTCAATAGGGGCGAAGAATCGCGCAGCCGTCTTTTTCTCTTCCTCTTGCTTCTCATATTCCTCTTGGAAACGGTCTTTATCATCCGGCAGATTATTAAATCTGTCTATTGGATGGAACACATATTCAGGGAGTGCGTGATATATACTATTGCGTGCTATACCCAAGAGAGGCTGATTGCTCCTCTCCCTGTTCACTTCTACTATGTCGTTGTAGGCATTGCGTTTGTGTAAACCACGCAAGGCCATGCGGAAGGAGCCATGGGGCATGTACTTCAGCAGAAGTTCTACATTGATGTCTTCGGGCAAGTGTTTAGGGAAATCCATACTCTCAGAAGGGATGTAAACGTTTTCTTTTCCCTGTTAGTGGTAAAGTTCCGCATCCCCCGTAAGCTCTACGAAATACTGCTTACGAGTCGTGACCACTTGTATGACATCGAATGGCGGTATGCCTATCTGCTCGAGCGTAAGGTCTGGATAAGGGAAAGTGGAGCTCAGACTCTCTATCACTTTCTTATGGAGCACTGTACGATAGCTCTTCTTGCGTAGCTCTTCGTTGTTTCGTATGTAGTATTCCAACCGTGATTCTGGTATTGCTACAGCGTACTCTTTCTCCGGGTGGTCGGTTATTACCTTGTCTACGAACTTGTTGTTGCGCATAACTATCTCTACGTTTTTCACGCCAAAAAGTCTCCTCAGTGTGGCCAGAACTTCGTTTAAGGACATTTTTGCTGACAACTCTCCACATTTCAGAATGTTGTCCCAACGCTCGTGAGCCGGGCAGGTGTTCTTCCATGAGGCATATCGGTATATGTTCATGGTGTTTGTCATGCCCTCGTAGCGCAGCAAGCGTCCCTCAAGAGTGTGGAAAGCTTGTTTCATTCCTTTTGCTGTTTCAGTGCCACCTGTTTCAGCGCTATCAGTGGTGTCAGCGTTTCCAGCCGTATTTATTATCTTCATTGCTTCCTGAACCTGCATAGCTCCGATGATTGAAGCACTAATAGGCGTGGTTGCCACGCGTCCTGCCTGTTCCTGCATCCTTACCACATCAGCACAGCCAGTACGCAACATAATGTTGTTGAATTCCTCTCGTGAGAGAGAACACTCATAGCAGTTCACACCTGGGGTGAATACACGCACATTGCCAGTAAGATTCTCTATACCCCCGTCAATCCACGGCTTGCCAGCTCTCATGGCCATGCGGTTAAGCAGATATCGTGCCAAACGGCTGTCAAGACAACCAATAATCACGTCCACCGAGCGGTAAATGCCGAAACCCACTTCAGAGGCCAGGTTGCCCACAATGGGTATAACTCTAATCTGTGGGTTTATTTCCATGGCGCGGCGTGCAACAACCTCGGCTTTGTAGGCGTGTTCTTTGGCATCGCTCTCGCGGAAGAGGACTGAGCGTGTTAGGTTTGAAATTTCTATCCGGTCGAAATCGACCACATAGATGTGGCCCACACCGAAGAGAGCAAGGTTCTTGACCACCTCATTACCCAAAGCGCCGCAGCCGGCAACAAGCACACGGGCGTTTTTGACCCGGTCCTTCTTAAACCAAGAGAGTAGGGTGAAGACCCCGTCGCCCCATTCATACTTATCCAGTTCTCTGTTCATATTTCACAGTTTTAATCCGTTTCAACATATTGGAACACGGTGTCTCCAATTTGGAAAGTGTCGCTGTTTGAAAGCACGGAGGGCTTTGAGACAGGTAGTTCTGCTCTTTGGTTGTAAGTGACCCCCGTTGCCATAGGCTTTATAACGGGAACAGACCGCGCTTGGTCGATATAGAGCACGGCGTGCTCCTTGGCCACGCGGTTGCTCTTGTCCCAGTTCATCTGTATCTCACAGTCGCCAGTCATGCCTATTGACACCTTGTTCCCTCCGCCAGTGGCGTTCATCCACTTGTGGATAGGTATGCGTGTGCCCTGCTTCACTCCATTCATTATAACGAGGAAATACTTTTCGGCAAGCAAGCGCACCGTGACAAGCGAGGCTCCCAAACCGCCGCCATAGATAATGAAATCGAGTAGCATGCTCAACCATGGGAAACGCGTTGAAGTGATATTTGAGAAATAGAGTACCAGAAAGCCAATTACGGCAGAACACAGTCCGCCAATCATTGCACTCTTGACTGGTATTGACGATTTTATGGTGAGGCTCAGCGACGTGCAGACTGAGAAAAGCAGATAGGCAGGCAGTGAGCAATACCAAGGGATGTAGGTGACGCCAAGGGAAGACAGCAACATACAGAGTATGACACCTCCCACAAGGAACGACAAAAAGCCAATGAGTGCCGAAAGCAGAGAGAGACCAAAGATCTTCATGTAGATGGAGAAGCTCTTGCTGCGATACTCATCATTAAATCGGAATACCAATGAGAGGAAAAACGCCAGTAACATCCCAATAGAGAAAAATGCTGAAACCTTGTTCGTTGCGTCAGCCAGCAGAGCTCCCTGCTGCTCTTTTTCGAGGAAGAGATTGGCTATAGAGGCAGCCAGCGACGTGAACATGCCACGTCCTAACAGTTCATAGACCACCCAGCTCACTAACCCGGCAAAAATGCCGGAAATGGCTTGGCTACAGTCACGGAAAGAACTGAAAGTAAACAGCTCGGACCAGTGCACATGGTCTTGTATGCCAGTCTTACAGTTCTGCCCATACTCAGAGCACTGATAACCATTTTGTTGCCAACAGTGCACGTGCATAACGTGCTTGCATTTCACCACTACTTTTTGACCGGCAATGATGGGTTGTTTACAATAGTAGCATACACGCTTTTGGATACCGGCTTCGGGGTAATAGCTCTTATAATATTTTGCAGCAAACATCTTTGACTTTATGAAAGGTATAATGACTTTCATAACAAAGAAGAAGAAGGCAATAAGGAAAAACGTGATTAGAAATGCCACAAAATACTTTATCAAGAAATCTGACGTTGGCTCAGCGCGCTTTGGCCACGGATTCTCGTGCGTACCGATGGAATAATCGGCACTGCCAGCCTTGTCACCATCCCACAACGCAGTATAATTTACCCTGCCAGAGTAATTGGCATCGTCAGGAACCTTGTAAGTGAAAGCGTAGTCGTATTTTGCGTCATTCACAACTTCGCTGAACTTCTCCAGTATTTCTGACTGGTCTGCGGAAGAACAGTATCTACCTTTTTTTGCTCTTGTTATTGCGTCGAGCATAGCATCCACGTGCTCTTCCAAGTCCTGACCGGCAGTATAATAGAAAGCATGTACAATGGGCATCCAGTTGTCTCGCAGTCCTTCTCGAACATAGTCTTCAAGTTTAATCCAGTCAACGACGTCTGTTCCTGGTGGGGTGTTGCCCTCAGTGAACACAAACATTACGTTCTTCCCATCATTGCCATCGGCCCTTCGGGCAATGGCTTTGCAGCGCTTGTATCCATTTTCCACCCTGGCATCTTCGTTGGCTTCACGCTCGTCGGGATTAAACTCTCTGATTTTCTCGTAAACAGCGTCATAAATATACTTACCGTCTGCCCTTTCAAAGAACCGGTCTCTAAAAGACGCGTAGTTGTTGCGGGTAACCATTTCTGTGGATGACACCTCGTCACCGAAGAAAGAAAGATAAACACAACTGTCAGGGGCGCTGTCTATGAGTTGTCCGACAGCTTCATAGACATCCTCCATTTCCTCTCTTGGGATATTCCGGTCTATAAGCACTGAGAAAGTGTAGTCAGAAGGTATTCGCCCAGCACCAAGTCTTTCTATCAGTACCCTGTTCGAGGGGATGGGCTTGCCATCCTCTTTTACGATGAGAGCATCCTCTATATCTTTCTCACTTAGATTCTTTATGCTTTCCCCGTCACGGTCAGTAAATTTCAGGTAGAGAGTGATACTGTCACATCCCAACCGATAATCGTTTTTCTTGTCACAAAAATGTACATTGTCCACTTTCTGTGCCTGTAGCGGCAGCAGTGAAACCAAAAGTGCGCATGAAGCCAAGAGGCAGCGCAGTGTTAACGTCTTCTTTTTGTCCATATTTTTAAATCCTCCAGTTTTTGTTCTCCATAAAAGTCTTCATCGCCACATAGTTCATGGTCTACTACGGGTATCGTGGTAAGTAAGTCGTCGGCAGCGGTGTACACCAAAATGAACCTCACCTTATCCAAATAGGCTGTTACAGTGCGGCGCACTGTGGGTATGCTGCAATGCGATGCCACCACGAAACAGCCCTGTGCCTCTTCATCGGCAACGCTTTGTTCGGTTGTCACAGTATTCACGATGCTAATAAACCGTCCATCTTTCTCTATTACAAAGCCGTGGGCTATGGCCACAAAGCCGGAACGCTGCTCTGCCGCAAGCAGTGCCATGTCAATCACCGCCCCATTGCTCAATTCTACGCCATAACATTCGTTACGGTGCTTAGTTGCCTTGCCTAATGTGCCAAAATAGTCATCAGGGCGTATAGTACGCCTCGTGCTATCTACGGCCCATTTATACATCTCTTCCAATGAGTACATTCGCTTCAGTTCAGTCTTCGAGTTTATTGACCCGTCGGGTTTGAAGGTAAATATGCCAGTCTCCTGTTCAGGCGTTAATATGTCTATCACCATAGCAGTGAGAGCCATGGGGCACGATGGACGGCTGAGCTGTTGGTGTACATTGCTGTCTGCGCTGCTGAAGAACACGCCAAGTCCTGGATGGGAATGTACCCAACAGGTGAGGTCGTACTGCATGTCTGTGTCACGGCGCAGGCGACGCAGGCGGTCGCTTAGCTTCAGCTTTATTTTCCCTCCAAAATTCAGCTCGTATTCTGAAAATATTGCGTCGTCACCAGGACGTACTATCTCCTCGAGGGTCACGTCATATTTGCCACTCTTTTCGTCTTTCACCCACCGGCCTATCACCATGCAGCCATCCTCATTCATCTTCTCAGGGTCGCGAAGGTCGTCAGCATACATGTTGTAAATGTCTTTTATGCAGCTGTTCTTTAAATACATTGTGCGAACGGCCGTATCGGTGCATATTTCCGAACAATCAATCTTCATGTAAGCCTCGCTTCCCACAACGTCGGATATATCCTGCCGCTTTAGGGCCAAAGGCTTCGGCGAACCAACTACAACTATAGTGCTCTCGCCACTGGAGACAGGAGAATTATTGCTTTTACCCCGTACTCTATTAACATTTGTGTATTTCTTGTTTACTTTGTGATACCAAACCAAAAGCGCTACAAGCAGTAATAGCAATGCTGTACTTACACTAACCGTAAGCCAGCTTATCTTTAGCGAAGGGTCGGTACTGGTGGCCTGGCTCTCTGAAAGTGCGTTTTGCAGACGGCTCTGCATTGCCATACGGAGTCCCAAGCGCTGCGAAATTATTGCGTTCATACTGTCTTCACATTCTTTGTGCTGTTCTATCTCGTAGCCGACCTCATAACGTTTTAAAAATACCGCTATTATTTCCTCTTTGAGTTGCTCATAATTGCCCAAAGTCTCTTTTAGACTGTCAGAGAAACTCACAATATGATTTTCCCTTATGAAATCCGCCCTGTTTACTGAGTTTGATGACAGCTTGTCTACAAAGTCTTGTACTTTGATAGAATCTTCCTCAATATTCTTTCTTGAGAGAAAAGGGTTGTCTTCAAGATACAAGATGTATTTTGAAAGCAGTGTGTCTTTCTTTATGAGTTTGACAGGTGGAGGCGTTACGTCTTTTATATTTGCCACAGTCTGAGAGTTGTCTTGTTTTTGAGATGCTACTGCCGGTTTCTCACTCTCTTTTCCTTTGCCTTTTTTGTCATTTCTAAGGACGACGTACACAGTTTCACCATCAGCCAGTGCCCTGACTACGGTACATGTAAGGTCAATGCCAGCTCTTTCTTCTCCTATTCCAAGATGGATTGGTGTGACATTATCATCAAATTCATTAGCAATGAAAACAGTTACACGCTTGTCGTAGTTGTTTTTAATATATGTTACACGGAAACGTCCTGGATGATCGCTTTTTTCATATCTTACGGATATGTCTTTTGTTGTGAGTTCACGTGCCATACCAACTGTCACGATGACGGTGGCAAGCAAAGAGATGATGAATCTTTTGGCTATGTTGTTCATATTTTGACGTTTTTCTTTCCTTTTAGTGTGTTCTTCACCAGACCGTTAATGTTGCTCCGTACTGCATCGCGGCTTCTTCTGCTCATCTCACCCTCCACACGGTTCACCTTGCTGCGGACAGCACTATTCACCCTTTGCTGTGCATCACGCTTCAAGCGGTTGGTAAGTTCATTGGTGGAGGCCTGTGTGTTTCTTAACATTCTGTTGCGGCTTATCTCTTTCCATATTTCCTTTCCTACAAACAATAGGATGGCGAGTATTACACCTCCGACAATAAGCCAGATGTTGCGTTTTTTCTCTTTCTCTTGTATAATCTCATTTTTCTTCACTTCGCATGACTGCTGAACCTTCTGTATTTTTTTTGTCAGCCCAGGCATCCCTGCTTCTGTAGCACGAGAGTCAATGTCATCAAGATCTTCAAGAGCCTCCTGCAGCTCATCAGCGAAAGGCACATCGTTTTGTTGCTCCAGCAGTCTCTTCACCTTTGAGATGACATCTTCTGCATCATGCTCAATAACGGCCTTCTTCTGACCCTCAGCTATTCCTGACTCATCTTCAAGCATACTTTTCTTTTCGCGCAGTTGTCTTGCAGCTCGTCTTATCCTGGAGCGAAGAGCCTCGCTGGATATCTTTGTCTCAAGATCGCTCAAAGCTGTTATTTCGCGTTCTATCTCGCTAAGAGTGACATCTCCATCCAAATACTCTGGCAGCCTTTCCAGCCTGATCTTCGCCTCGTCTTCTGGAGACAATGACGATTCCAGCTGTTCTTCTTCTATAGTTATAGGAACGTCGACGGTACGTGTCTCTATACGGCGGGCTCCACCTGTAGCAACAGAGTTGGCTCCAGGTTTTGGAACTTCTATCCTCAACCTTTCCTCGCTCTCTGCAAACACACTATAAGTGCTCCTCTTCTGCAGAAGCTTCTTTTTCTGATATTCGGCCAGGTAGATGGGGATGGACACCTCACCGGCATTATCTCCAGAAGTAAGCTCTACCACCAACGATGCTTTCTGGTTATTTCCTAAAATGAAATATCCATCGTCAGAACCGTTGTATTGCAGAGGCTCCGTGACGATAAGCGGCTTTAAACGGGTATTGTCGATGAACTCGAAATTGTAGTTTGGCATTGTTCCCTTTCTGTCGAAGAACACGCCCACCACGTTTTGGGCTTCACTATATTTCGCTCTATGGGCGGAGCTGAGTCTTTTGCTCATGCCCGTAAAGTCTATGTACATCTTTCCACTTGTTACTTTCACCTCATAATTGATGGTGACCTCGTCATTTTGCGAAGTGCGTAGTGTCACTTCTTCCGCTTTTGACACTAAAGGCAGAATAGACAGTAAAAAGATGAGCAAGGCAGACAATCTTCTATAGGTCACAGAACCTCTCATACACCTTCTTTATGTTTTTTACTGTTTGGGAGTTTTTCTTCCACTCATTGCGATGGGCTTTATGTTTGCTGCAACAGTTATACATAGCCTTCATGCCCTTTTCATAGTTAGACTTAATACCACCACCGGCTCTCTGGTAATAGAGATTCATGTCGTTGTAGATAGCACTAAGCGACTTCTTGCAATAATTGCATTTTGGCGGATATGGTGGAATACCATGTCTTCCACAATCATACTCATATTGTGAAAAGTCAATATCTGTCAGTCTGTCATGCAATTCCTGATATTTTTGCCCTCGTTCACTATCTGCTGACAACCTTTCACGATTGACGATATTGTCAATTTCGCTAATAATCTCTTCTATCTTGTCTCTAAATGGTTGTTCAGCCGTTTCGTAATGTGGTTCATGTCTATAATCTGTACAGAACCGTCTGCTTCCATTGCGATGACGGTCAAGTTCTTCCATCAACGAGTCGCACGATTCCTTAAGTCGCGGAAAGGCTGCGTCGTACTTGGCAACAGGTGCGGCATCCACCTTTATTGTCAGTTCTATTTCGTCTTCCTCTTCAAGTAGCAGCCGCCTGCGTTTCCTGTTTTTGTATTTCGCAATATAAATAGGTAGCGTTATGGTTGCAGGTTCGCCCTTCTCAACTGAAATGTTAAGCAGCCATTTCTTCTCCTGTGGATCAATAAAGACGTCGCCTTCTAACTCTTTGCATGATTCAATGACGCGATTCTTTTTGTCAACGGGAAAATATTTGTCAAACTTTACAGAGACGGGACGACGCTTTTTCAAGTCTTTTACTGTATAAGATCTTTTGAACAGACAGAGAAGTTGCATGTCATCACGATTTTCCATTTCAATGGTTACGTCAAATTCGCCATCATTGCTGCCAGCCTCGCGTGTGGCTACAATGTTACAAGAGCTGTTGACATTCTTTGCCTGCTTAGTGTTGTTGTCAGTAAGCGTTATCTTTACTGGTCTTCCTGCTTGACAGTACAGTGTCGAGAGGAGGAAGGCCTGAAGTAATAATATTGTCTTTCTCATATTATTGTTATTTTTTTCTTTGGTACTACATTTTCTGTTGTTTCTTCAGTCTTTGGCTTTATACGCCGGCCAGCCTCGTTCATGTCTTGTCCAAAATGTATCCAGCCGTTAGGCTCGCCTTCTTCACGCACCCACTCAGCCACATTTTGGTCCTCAGGATAAGGATAGGTGTTATTCGCATGGTACAGCTGCCATTTCAGGTACTGCTCCACTCGAAGTACCAGCGTCTTCAGCGATGCCAGCACGCCCATCTCCTTTATGGTGAGGCACACACGACCTTTGAAGCTACCCGAATGACGAATGTTCGGATGCCAAATCGTAGTAAGAAAAGTGAAAACAGGGTTCCCGTCGGCAGACGGATAGTTGCTGGGCAGTTCTATGCGCATCTTGTGTAGATAGCCAAATATGGGTTCTCGTGGAATTGTCCCTTCCTTCACGCCGACTATCGATTTGCAGCGATACCATATCTCATACTCTGTTGGCAGCCCTTGAGGGTTCTTCCTGCGAATAATATATGAAATGGAAGGTCTGTTAGAATTGGCGCTTTCAAGTTTGCGCTTACAGAACAATGCATCCAACCCCACCCACTCTTGCAACAGTCTGGCATCGCGTCCCGACAGCTCTTTCTGGTTAAAACGTTCTATCTGTTCGTTCATATTTTTAGTCCAGGTAGTTTTGATTATACTTCATCCTGCTATTGGGACAGATATAAGCTGCAGGTGGTCGCCAGCCTGTACGTTGTAGTCTGCCAGACACTGCTCGCGGCCGTTTTCATCCTCGAACTCAAGAATGTTTGGCTCGTTTTCTCCCTCTATCACCTGCCCCAATAGATACTGGATAGGATTACCGCCATTGTCCAGTTTTGGCAGCTCAAACACGTGCACGATGCTGTTTATCTGGTCACGGATGGTCTTGTTTGGATCCGTGACCTTCACCTCTACCTCATTATACTCTGTTCCGTCAATTGTAAGCAGAACAATAAACTCATCCTCATAAAATTCTTCGTTTGCCATAATTGTAATATTGTTAGTTGTTATTATTGTAATCTGAATGTTTCATGGACCATAAAAGCGACAGATGTGTTGTTTTCAAAGTTGCTTGCTTTGTATGCTCAAAAATATTACCGTTTTTGAAAGCCCTGCTTTACCATGCGACGTGGCAGTTCGCTTGGCTGTCGGTTGATAATGTCAAGTGTTAAGTTGGAAATGTCGCTCCTTGTCATGTTTCGTGAATTGCCTCCAGCAAAGGAATATACATCCGAGAGAGACATGAATGCAGCTTGGATTATCTTGACATCGGTATGGTTTGGGTTTAAGTCTGGGTGTATGACCAAAACCACTGTTTTGTTGTCCCTTGATTCGTAAATAGTACCGTAATTTGAAGTAAGATTTGTAGTACTTACGTATGACAGCGCTGATTTGAGGTGTTCACCTACCATTTTGAATGATACAATGTTGGGGTCGAGAAAAACATCGACCTCATTTAGCTGTAACAACGTGTTGAAATAGTAGATGGAGTAGGATTCCAAGCGTTTACCATAATATACGATGTAATGTCCGCTAGTTGTTGTTCCTTCCTCAGCTATTTCATATCCGTTTTTTGACATATTGGCCTTTACGCCGCTGATGGTAGACAACCATGAAGTATAAGGAGCCTTAAACGGCAGACCATAGTCGAAATATCGGACAAAATAGGCTTGCGGCTCGGTGACATCGTCCAATAATGTCACAGTCTTCCTGTCACTTGACACATATACAGGTATTCCACCTGTTGTCAATCCAGAAGGCATGTAATTGTTCTTTTGCATCTGCCTTTTGAGAGCATCTGATTCAACTGCCAATGAGTTTAATGCAACAACAGCATTCCACAGTTGACCGTTATCAAACGAATAGCCAGTGAAGACTTCGCTGTATTTCCCATTATAAGAAATATGCTTATCGTTGTCTTCTACTATGTTAAAAGCGTCCATGTAACTCTTCACGTCTTCTTTCGTTACTCCCCATTTGACAAAAGGTTCACGATATAATTGGCTCGACATACCCTCCTGTGAGATTTCAACCTGTTGTGACAATTGGTTGTCTTCGGAAATAAAGGTGACAACTGCCTTGCGGTCATCTTTCTCAGAATTTTCGCTGATTTTCATAGTCAGTGACGCACTTCCCTGGCCGCTCGTGGCTGAAAGGGTCAGCCAATCGTAGTCTGGACTGGTTGTCCATGCCATGTTGCTCTCTATCTTGAGCGTCAAAGAGTTCTCGTAAGGAGTTAGATTTATTGTATTCGGCGTGACAATAAGCTTTGGCTCAGCTCCTGCCTGACGAAATGTCAGAGTCTGCGAAATACTCTCATCCGCAGTACAGACGAAACACAGTGTTGCCTCACGAATGTAAATGGAGTTATTAGCTTTTGCGGTAACCTTAACATTCTTGTTGCCTTTACCTTGCGAAACATCGGTCGAAAGCCAGTTTGAATCTTCGCCCGTGTTCCTGTCTATTCGCCATTTCGTATCACTTGTGACAGAAACGTCAATTGACCCACCATTGATGCTAAACTCTGTTCCCTCATCAACGTTCACTTCCAACTTTGTACCTAATCCAGCTTGGCTGAACGTCAGAGACTGCGATATGTTCTCATTCGTTGTGCAGACGAATCGCAACGTAGCTTCACGGGAATAGATGGTGTTATTGGCGTCGGCTTTAACTATAATATCAAGATTCCCCTTACCTTGCGACACGTATGTTGACAGCCAGTCTGACTTTTCGCTAGGAATTCTGTCTATTCGCCATGTTGCATCGCTGGTGACAGAAATGCTTATTGTCCCACCATCAATACTGAATACAGTTCCTTCGTTAGTATTCACCTCTAATTTGGGACGGTCATCTTCATTGCTGCACGAAACTATTCCATTCGCTATTGCAATAATCAATATTGCTAGGATAATGTTGATGCTTTCTCTCATTTTTATGTCATTCAATTAATACTTAATGTTCCTTTTTTTTGAATCCTTTGCAAGTAGCACTATTATTACCCGCAAAAGCGCCGTCACAGATGCCATTTGATTTCTCTGCTCCACTGACTTTCAACACTCCATGAATACCTTTTTTTACATGTGGGTATCTTGAGATGTAATATACTTTTTTTAAATTATAGCATAGCATGAAACAACCTTCGGTAACGGTTTTTACATTATCTGGCAGTATAACATCGTTGAGTGAGTTGCAGAAAGCGAATGCAGCATCTTCTATACTATTTGTATTGTTTGGTAGCAAAATTTGTTTAAGATTATCACAGTTAGCGAATAAGAATGGGGTAATGACTCCTTTTTTTAATGTGAAATCGACCACAAGTTTTGACTCGTCATTCTCTTTCAATGCATAACCTTTGCCCTTAAATACGCGACAGCGTCTTAACTTTTTCCATTCATCATGGCTTAGGTCGCTCATGTTGACGTTCTTTGTTCCTGTAACGAAAGGTGTCCCATAACCTCCGTATTGTACATAGGATGTTTCTGTGTATGTGTATCCAGAAGCATCGTCCTGCAAGTAAGGCGTCTTCTTGTCGGTAACGAAGGCTGCTTCTCCAAGGTCCAAGATTGTTAGCCTGCCAGGCCAGACATTGAGACCAGTGACATCCACTGCTCCAGCCATTTCCCTGATAAGTTTCATGTCATTTGCATCAAGCTTGCCTGTCACCTTCAAGTGTGTTATGGAGTTCTTTTCTTCATCTGTCAGCATTTCAGAAAGCATTCCTGGTTTGTTTAGCGTGACCTCTTTCTTTAGAGAATCACCTTTCGACGGCATAATACCTACAATCATGGCATTGATGAGTGGGATGGAATTCATGCCATCTGGTGTTAACGCAACACGATAATACCCGTTAAAATACCCTTTCCATCCCATGTTTAGATGTATGAAATCACCATCGTAGCCATCGGCGACAAAATAGTTGTCAATGCCTTCACACACTACAGGTCGACGTGCGTCAATCTCGCTTTTCAGAAGAGAGATTGTGAGGTTGCCAGGAACATCCTCAACAAATGTGCAACGAGTGTCATAGTCAAAGAAATTCACCAACGCTGCTTTGAAATTCCTTAAATGAGTACATCTTGTTTTGTTCGGTAGTGGACTATGGGTTTCTAAAGCGTAGGCACAAGCAGATACAATACAAGCCACATTGCTGTCAACTGCCGCCTCGCTATACTCACCTTTCATTTCTGACCAGTTGAAGGTTTGTTGTGAGAAATCCATTCCGTAAATCTTGTCCTTTGATACTTGATAGAAGTGCTGGCCATGCCCCTTCGCTGGATGCTGATGAAAACGCATCACCTGTGCCAATGCTACGGCTCCAGGACCCGTCGCGATATTCCGTTTGTCACTACCAACTGGCATCAGAGCGTTGAAAGGTGCAGTCTGCCCCCAGCGGGTTTCGCCAAGCAAAGGACTGACCGCCAAGCTTTTCTGCTCATATAGCCTCTTGAAAGTGTTACCTTTGTTGTCACTGTTGTTAGCAAGGGATTTCAGCTCTTCAGTATAATACTTCGTCAGATTATCGAGTTTCTCTATGCTGCTTTCCGTGCTGTAGGCCAAGATGAGATTGTCCATCATGTATTCATATTTCTTCCTGGCAACTATGGCAAAGCAGTTGTTCCAGCTGTCTGATAAAACGACAACATCAGCATTGGATGCAACTTCTTCCAGCCAAATGTTGTCTGTCTGCTGTCCTTTCTCTATAAGAAGTTTTACAGCCACTGCTACCTCTGCATCGTTAATCAAAGAATTAGGCTTCTGTCTATACGTTGGTTCATACACTTTTTTCTCAGATGCCCAGTAAGATTGAATGGCCTTTAGCATTAATTCATCACGAGAGTCGCCTTTGCCATTCACATAGACTGTCTTCGCGTCAGAACATATTTTCTGTCCGTTGGCCGACACACTCATAGAAGGTAGTACCTGCTCTCCGCTTTTCATGGGCACCACTTCCATTTTCCATTCAAAGTCACGGAATATAGTTTTGTTGTAATACGATTCGTAAGCAGGAAAATAATAAGAGTTCAGTTTGAAACAATCAAAGCGAGGCCATTCCACATTACGAAAATCATTTGTGTGGAGGTGATAGGTTACTGTTATGCTCTTGCCAAATACTAAAGTGTCGGGGGATTCCACCCAAAACTTTATATTGTCCTCATGCATTAAAGCTTTTGCATTTGTTGTCGAAATGGCCAACAGTAAAGCCGTCAAAATAGTCTTTGCCATTTAATTAGTTTTAGTTTATTGAGTGTACTTTTTCTTGGTCGTTACTGTTCGAACTTGATTTGTTTTTTTTCCATATTGCCATATTAGACCAGGATAATCTTTACAAAGTTCACGCGTTCTCTCTTTGTTCCATACCAAACGATGGACTGTGTGGTTTTTCTTTCCTTGGTAAATAAAGGCAAAGCCTCTGTCTGTGCGAGAACAAACAGACATCATACCGTCGAAGATGCTTCCCATTTCGCCAACCTTATCAGTAAAGTGAATGCAAACTCTCGTTGTGTCCAAGAACTCCTTTCCTAGAATGTACTTGGAGTCATCGTATGACAAATACAGCGATATTAAATCGTCAGTTAGCGATACACTGTCTGGAGTCAATAAATAGTCTCGCTTGAAATGTTCTTTGGCGTAGCCCAAAATCTCCTCAGCCTTATATTTTGCGAATTGCTCCAGATTTAACGCCATTCCCTTTTCGTTAGAAATGAGGGTCAATAACGTGTTGTCGGGGAAATATAGAGATGTCTGCGTCTTATTGTAAAATACCACCTTCATTCCCACTCCAGCTCTGTTAAGATAGTAAAAAACAGAGTCCCACCTTTCTTGGTTGATTGCCAAAAGGGAGAGGAAAAAGTCTAGCATGCCAAGGGTGTCAGAACCCTCTGAGTATTCTACTCCTGGCCCAACCAAAAAACCTAAGTTCAGAGTTCCGTCTTTGTATTCATCGTCGTAGAGACGAAGGTAACCAACTGTTTTGTCACTTTTAATGAATGTAAGCTCATATCTTGCCTTCCAGACAAGATCCTCTTTTTTTTGTTCCTCCTGCTTGCTGGAATAATAAGAGACTGTTCCAAATATGCAGGTAGCAGCAAGAGCCACCAATGCGACAAGCGCAACCGCTTTAAGCCCCGTATGATTATTTTGCTGCCGTTCCTTTGTTGTTTTCTCGTCAGCATCATGGGGACCGGATTCATAGTGTAATCCGATGCCTTTGTATAATGTGCCTCTTTTCTTTATCATCTTTTTCACAAAATAAAAGAATGAATTATAACAGTCAAGCGGAACTACCTACGCCAGTTGTTCTGCCTGTAGGGATTGTAGACAGGAGATCTCATTGCGGGTGGGGTTATTTGTCTTACAACTGTTTTGTAAGAAAAAACATGGGAAAGCCGCGACCTCACAGGAACGCCGTCAATAAGTGCAGGTTGCCACTTCTTGGTCTTTCTTAACTTGCCTATCACCATCTTTGCGGCATTTAAATCATTACAATCTTCTACAATGGGACATGATATTTTTCCATTTGTTTCTACCACAAAAGACGCTTTTACATATATTATGTCAAATGATGTGTTCAAATGTTTTTTCATGTATTCGTCTAATCCTTCTTCGCTCCCTTTGTATAAAGGTCGACTTGCTCCACTTCTCACATTGTCCTTTGTGAAGTCAACTAAAAGATCTGGATGCGTATTGAAAGAGATCACTTTCAATATGTCATTAGCAACCGCTTTTGCTTTATTTTTTTCCAACAATTCAATGTCTGCCTCTGACAGTGATGTGACCTCCTTATTAATACCGCTAACAAAATAATTCTGTCCCACACGATACAAGTGCATGTCGTTGAAAGGTTTCTTGTCATCCTTGTACACTTTGTCAAAAGAGTGTTCCCCTCGAATAAAAACTTGAATGGCGTTAGGTGATGGCGTGTCGTCTTTTGCTTGCCCAAAAGTCACAGACAGATATTTTTTTAAGCGTACTTGTTTCCCTTCTTTTTTGGCGGCCTGCCAATGCGGCATCTTAGTGAAAGCCGACTTCACCGCATCAATAAAGAGCTGAGCGTAATTACGATTCATGATGTTACCGATATTACCAGAATTACTGTAAGTTACTACAGTGCTACGTTGTGTTATCACCTCAGATACACTACCATCTTTTTCCACAACAAACGTCATGTTCACAACGCCATCTATATGATTTTTGTCCGCAACACTTGGGAAGCGAATATTACTCTCAAAGAAATTGAGCAGGGCCTCTTTACCACCAGGGAACAAAGGTTCGTTGTCTGCCACTTCAAAAATAGCGTCTTCATTAGTGGGGATTTTGTTGGATTCACTTGAAATGGATTTGGGAAGAGTTTTACTTGTTTCTCTTTTATGCGTTTTCTGTGGCACCCCTGCTCTTCTGCAAAACTCATCTAAAAGCAATTCTTTGTCATCTTCATATCTGAATTGTCGTTCATTAAGATGTTCACCTATGGGCAAATTGTTTTTACCTTTTTTATATAGACGAACTGTGACTCCTTCTGTTGAAAGACTCATCTGGTATGTCTGACTATTGTCCGACATTTGTTTTTCTATTTTTTCAACCATCTCTGATTTGAGAACATCTGAAAGAGTGAGGATTTTGTCATTTTCGTCATCATATATGTATGTGTACTCTCGGCTGACATTTTTTAACGTGCTTTTTTCTTTCCAAATACGTGCATAATCAGCAACAAACGTATAAAAATGACCAAATGAGTTTTGTGTTTTTGTGGTGTAAACAATCTGCCTAAATCCTTTCGGCATCTTACCTGCCTTTAACGATTTTAGCTCATCTTGATTTGTGAGATGTTTTCTATACGCCATTTCCAAGGAGTTTTCTTCATCTCCGAACAGCGCCTTAGAAATGCGCCGCTGTAGTACAGTAGACTTAAAGGGAATGTTTACTTCAAAACGCGATAGATACCAATCTTTTCCTTTCTTTATTAAAACACTGTCGGAAAGCACAAGAGGGTCAGAAGCAAGTGTTGGCTGATGGCTGCCGAGCAGAGTCAGTATATATACACTTTTGCCCTCAAGTCTTTTTACAGAACCAAAGTCTCCGCATCTGATTTCCAACGGATAAAAGCCTTCAACATATAGACGAAACGTTTTTGTCCCGCTTGTCATAAACAACCATTTCTCCACTCCATTCTCGATGACATCACCTACCAAATTTCCATCCACTTTCTCCAAATTCCCTGGCACCCGCACTTTTACCAAAGCACAATAGTCACCAAATCGGTCTTTTTTCCAGTCGTTCTCATGAAGAATGTCAGTGCTTTTGACGAACTCTTTCACACGTAATTCTTGCGCCATTGTGATTTGCGGAATGAGAAACAAGAGGAACAGAGGAAGCAACAAATGTGTTGTTTTCATAGTTGTCTGCTTTGTAAGCTCAAAAATCATAGATAAGTCCTGCACTGAGCATCATAGACAGTCGCTTGACACTCTCCAATTGGTTCGTCAGACTGTTGGTATATTCCGTGCTTATAAGGTCGGAGCCAATCTTGTTGTAAATATATTTCTTCGTTTCTTTGTCGTCAGAAGGACTTATAATGTTGCCAAGGCTCGACACATAGTTAAGGCTCAAATCTACAGTGATGGGTGAACTTGGTATGGTGAAGCGGAAACCCACACCTGCCAGTAAGTCGAAACTGGTTCCTGCCACCCCGTCGATGCCGTTGTATACCGAATTGTCGAGTGCTTTCATGTCGTCACTGAAACCGTTGGCATTCTGGCCAAGGGCATATATTTGGCCAACATTCTTAGCCCATGCTATCGAGTTTCTCTCGTCCATTCCAGAGCCATAGACTCCGTAGACACCTTCCACCGTGCTACCAATATCTTCCAGCTTCTTGCTTATATTCATATTGACCATCATACCCAAACTGGCGTATACGGACATATCGCCGAAAGCATACTCAGTATTGAGATAAACAGGAATAGTGAGTTGTGTAAGACTGGCCTTTTGCTGCAGGTTCAGGTTTCTGTAATGCCTTTGGTATTTGTCTCCATCAATATCCTGATTCGTCTCATAATTATAGTCTACTATGCTGTGACCAAGTTTCATGTTATACATTGAAAGACCGAGTCCGGCAAAGCCATAGAGGCGGAAAGAGGAGTTAGCATTGGTCAATAGCAGACCCGCATCGAGGCCTATCGACATGCCTGATGATGTCGCTTGGTTAAGTGCTTCACTACCGTTTAACTTTAGTGGACCTGTCAAGGGATAAGTGTAGTGAATCTTCAGCCGGGCAGAGGGCGCTGTCTGTATCGGCTTAACAGGTATGCCTTGCTGCTCTTCCACTAATGTAAGAACATATATACATTTCCCCTCCAGACGGAAAATGTCACTCTTTGAGGTCTCAATAGTCAGTGGATAGTGTTCTCTGAAATTAAGCGTGAATATTTTTGTGCCGCTGGTCAGAAAAACCCACTGTTCGCCATTCCGGCTAAGAGGCTCTCCCAATACATTACCTTTCACACTCTCTATCTTGTCTGACACACGCACCCTCACCAAGGCACCGTAACCTCCAAAAGTGTCATGCATCCAGTCATCATCATTGATGGTTTCCCTTTCGCTTAGTACGAAACTCTTCACGACAAGTTCCTGAGCCTGTGTGTAACCGGCTAAGACAATGAGCAGTAATAAGGTCAACAATTGTGTCTTCATCTTCATGAGTTCCTAAACTATTTACCAAATACCTTTTTCACAGTCCCGTCACCCATACGTATGATGTACAGTCCATGTACAGGATGACTAATTTTCATACCACTAGTGTTGTAATGACCCTCCACCACATTCTTAGGTGAAAGGCTCGTCACTGCAGTTCCGTATCTTGAACCGTCCCAAGGTGTTATGTTGCTGTCACCGGCATATCGTTTGTCACTGGTAATGATCACATTCCCCTCGTATTGTTGTTCCGTATAGACGGCAAAGCGCCCTTCTGCCCCTCTGCTGGATACTTTGGAGACGATCCATGACCAGTCGTCGGCATGAGCGTCTATGGAAACGTTTCCACGGTCGCTAGCAAGCACGAGATTGCTGTTTGCGGTTGGTGTATACCCCTTCACGTACCATGTACCCGAATTGCCATTACCCTTAAGGGCAAACGAAGACGGAGCGCTTGGTTTCTGATAAACAGTGATAGGATAAGATGCGAGCACTCTTTCACCCATTGGCTGTTTGTTACTATAATACGTTCCTCCAACGTATTCTATTATACCTTTGTAGACACCGTTCTTGAATGTCAAACCATTAATAGTCAATTGCCCTTTGTTAAGTGCCAATTCAGTATGCGAACCGTTAAGTCGTACAAAAGCATAGCTGTCGTTTTCGTATCCACCCGTCAGTGTAGGAATGTTGCCAAGCACTATGACATTACCTTCGCGCACAGAACCAGTCTTTGCCATGTCGTTGTTTTTGTTTGAGGTGTCAGTGAAAGCCATTTCCCAGTTCGTTTCTTTCAGCTGTGGCTCTGGCCAGACGGTAAACACTTTCTGAACCGACGGAGCACCATCAGCTGAGAAGGTGACCGTTACGTCTGTCTTCTCCTTAACATCGCCAAAAATAAGATCGGCACCTTCGACGGTGGCATTGTCGTCGACAGTCCATTTCACGTTCTTCAAATTCTCTACACTGGACGTATGGCTCAGCGTTATTGTGTCGTTTGATAGATAGTTGTCGTTGAATTCATTTGGGACAGCCTGTATTGTCGTGGTTACATCTCCAGTAAGCTTGATGTAGAAGTTAAAAGACTTTTCGTACCACAGCGTGTTATGCCCCTTAGCTTGGTTTGTCACACTAACAGTAAAGCGTATTGGCGTTGGCTCATCTTTTCTGGCTTTGTAATCATCATATTTCAAAGTGATTTCATAGTCATTTCCGACCTCATTTCCTTCGTCGTCAGTCCACTTGACACTCCATCCGTCACGGTAGCCTCCAGTTGGCGTTACCCTCAGTGTCTGCGTTTGGGTGGTCTCTGTCAGTGACTTTATTTCACCTTCATTCCACGACAGTGTAACTACTGGCAATGGCCATACAGTGAAGGAAATGGTTTCGTCGGTCTCTTTATTATCCTTCGTTCTTCTAAGCGTCAACTTGACATCATTCTTCTTAGAGTCTTCTTTAAGATTATTGCTCGTTATAAAAGCATACGTCAGTTTGTCATTGGTATAATCCTCATCATTCCATTTCCAAATGTAGTCCTTGCTAGGATCGTCAATAGGGTTGTTGTCTACATCAAAAAGCTTGAAATCAACCGTCACTTCAGTTCCAGCAAGTATATTGTCTGGTGCTTTCCCGTCATTCGCCTTGCCACTCAGCTCAATGGCTGGCATGTCTCCCTTGAAACGGGCTATGAAGGTGTATTCTTGCTCCCACTGTCCAGTGCTTTCCTCGACGTCTTCGCCCGGCAAAGTGTTTTTTACAACGAGCTTGACCGTTCGTTTTTCTTTGCCATTATAGCCAATTCTACAGTATTGCCCATTAGCATCATCAAAGGGATTGCCATCTTCAGTCCAAGTGTATTTCCATTTGTTTGGGTCATTATTGCCTTTTGTCGGCTTGACCTGAAGCATCCATATATCATTTTGCTCCATAACAGCCGATTCGTTCTTATCTTTGATTGGCTCTTCCTTATACCCTACATTTAGCTGAGTAAAGTAGAGCACTGGTTCTGGGAACACGTCAAACGACAATGACTCTGTCTTTTTCTCACCGTCAGCATTTCTCGTGATGGCAAGACTAACTGTTTGTTTTTCGCTACCTGATGAAACTTCTGTCTTTGGCGTATAGTTGAAAATGTCGTTTTTAGATAATGACAGTCCGTCTACCATCCAATCCCACGTGTAATCATTCTTATCGGTTGACACGCTTTCATCTGTTGAATCCAGTTCAAACGAGACGTCTATACTCTTGCCACTGAACATCTGTTTCACGTTAGGCGCTTTAAGCGTAATTGTTGGCATGGCGACGTCTGTAAACGAGACTGTAAACTCGTGAGTACTCTTCCATTCCTTTCCTTGCTCAGGCAACTTATTGGTAACCGTCAAGGTTATATGATGTTCATTGTTGTTATTGTATCTCGCAGTGCATGTTTTCTCACTGCTAAGAGAGACATCTTCTTCTTTCCACTCGTAAGTCCAGTCGGAAGAACCTCCAATGGGAACTGCTTCAATCTTAAGCGTCTCTGTCTTTTTCTTGGAATAAGTACTGTTCAGGTTGTCTTTCTTTTCACCATCCACAATGAACTGTAGTTGTGGTTCTGGATAAACAATAAACTCTGCCTGAGGTGTAGGTTCTTTGAACGGTCCTCCAGGGAGGCGATGAATACTTAATGTAACAGACTGCTTTTCGGAGCCCTCTATGTTAGATGGGCTGACGTTATTAGGATTAAACGTATATGGTTTCTGGCCTTTGGTGCTTTCATCGTCATTCCAGAACCACGTATAATTGTGTCTTATGCTCTCTTCCGTCTCTCCAGCTACAGTGAAATCTAAAGTTGGTGTCTCATTGTCATAAATACAGAAAGAAGACGGGATTATCGTTACATCGGGAATGGAGTCATAGACAATTATGGTGTAATGGAGTATAATATCTTCCTGTAATGCAACATCGTTTAGTTTAATGCTATTCTTGAAAATAGTGAGTGTATAATTGCCAGGCGTTTTCTCTTCGTCTTTAAATGTCACTGTCAGCTTGTTGTCCCCAGATGTGCTTAAGGCACCCAGGAAATTATTGCCATTGGCATTAGTTAGTGTCGGCTGGGCATCCTCGGCTGAAGAAACGGTAATACTTGGCGTACCTTCAGTTGGGTTGAAAGTGAGTGTGACAGTATTGAGGGAGTCAATTTCAGACCCGTCTTCAGGGATAACCGACAAATCATAATTTGGCAGTATTTCTTCACTTTTGTCTTCTTCAATGTTTATGAATTGTTTCCAACCATCGGCTGCTTGGTATCTTTTTTTTGAACCAGATGGAACAATGAGTCTTCCTGAACGGTAGGTGGTGTCATCGAAAGAAGTACGGTCAGAACTGGCAGGATCTTCTCTAAGAACTTCAACTTCACTTAATCTGCACTTCTCGAAAGCATAGTTGCCTATGCTCGTCACGCTTTTGGGTATCGTTACTGAAGATAGGCCGCTGCAACCAGAGAACGCATAGTCGCCAATGCTCGTCACGCTGTTGGGTATTGTGATGGATGTCATACCACTGCAACCCTCGAAAGAATAGTGTCCTATGCTCGTCATGCTTTGAGGAACAACCAATTCAGTTATTTCTTTTCCGTCCATGTATAAATGATGAGCATAAAGAAGTGGATTAGAATAGGAATCTTCAAATGATATACCGCACCACTTACCCAAATCTGAAATATGAACGGAGGTTAGACGGCTGCAACCAGAAAAAGCATTCTCTCCTATGCTTATCACACTGTTGGGGATTGTGACTGAGGTCAAGCTGCTACAACCAGAAAAAGCCCAACCTCCTATTCTCTCAAGGTCGTTAGGAAAAACCAAATTCGTTATTTCTTTTCCGTCCAAGTATAAATGGTTAGCGTATGTGAGTGGATTTGACTCTAAGGTGTTGAATACTATCTTGCACCACGCTGTTAAATCCGAGATGTGAACGGATACCAGATGACTACAAGCACTGAAAGCATCGGCTCCGATGCTCGTCACGCTGTTTGGAATCGTGACGGAGGCCATGCTGTTACATTTTTGGAAAGCCAAAACTCCTATGCTCATCACAGTGCTGGGAATAATGACGGAGGTTGCCCATTGCCTACATTTTACAATAGTACTGTTTTTTATTAACAAGCCATCTTCTGTTTCTTCGTCGACTAAAGTAGCTCCCCAATTATTTATATCAGTTAGGGTTGAATTGTTAATAAAAGAACTGCTTGGGAAAAAGCAACCAGAGAAAGCTGAGTTCCCTATGCTTTCCACGCTGTTAGGAATTGTGATAGAGGGCAGACCGCTGCAACCCCAGAAAGCACCGTATTCTATGCTCGTCACACTGTTGCTAATCGTGATGGAGGTCATGTTCTCGCAACCACAGAAGGCTTTATATCCTATGCTCGTCACTCCGTCTCCAATTACAATTTCCATAATAGAACTGAAGCCTTCGAACCAATTCTCTATTTTTTTGCAATGGAAAGTGATGGAGGTCAGTCTACTGCATTCATAGAAAGCACGGGCTCCTATGCTAGTCACGCTGTTGGGAATCGAGACTGAGGTCAGGCTGCTGCAACCATCGAAAGCATAGTTTCCTATGCTAGTCACGCTGTTGGGAATTGCGACTGAGACCAGGCCGCTGCAACCAGAAAAAGCATGATCTCCTATGCTTGTCACTTCGTCTCCAATTACAATCTTCAAAATTGAACCGAAACCAGCGAACCAATTCTCTATTTTTTTACAGTGGAAAGTGATGGAAGTCAGACCGCTGCAACCAGAAAAAGCACGGTTTCCTATGCTCGTCACGCTGTTTGGAATCGTGACTGAGGTCAGGCGGCTGCAACCAGAAAAAGCACGGTTTCCTATGCTCGTCACGCTATTGGGAATCGTGATGGAGGGCAGGCTGCTGCAACCTTTGAAGGCCCCGTCTCCTATATTCGTCACGCTGTTTGGAATCGTGACTGAGGTCAGGCGGCTGCAACCAGAAAAAGCATCCTCTCCTATGCTTATCACGCTGTTTGGAATCGTGACTGAGGTCAGGCGGCTGCAACCATAGAAAGCATCGTTTCCTATGCTCGTCACGCTGTTTGGAATCGTGACTGAGGTCAGGCGGCTGCAACCAGAAAAAGCATCCTCTCCTATGCTTATCACGCTATTGGGGATTGTGACTGAGGTCAAGTCCCAGCAACCTATGAAAGCGGATCCAGCTAAGCCTTTTGTACCTTCAGTAATCACAAAATCTCCTGTTGGCTTTTCTCCTTTGAAGCCTATCAACCAATTGTCAAGATACAGGATGCCATCAGGCTGATTGTTGAACCATCCTGAGCCACTGAAAGCACCGCTTCCAATGGTCGTTACACTGTTTGGAATTGTGAAGGAGGTCAGCCTAATGCAACCAGAGAAAGCATGACTTCCAATGCTCGTCACACTGTTGCCTATCGTGGCAGAGGTAAGTCTGCTGCAACCATCGAAAGCATAGTTTCCTATGCTCGTCACGCTGTTGGGGATCGTGACGGAGGTCAGGCCGCTGCAATCATTGAAAGCCCAGCTTCCTATGCTTGTTACGTTATATCCCCGGACCTCTGTAGGAATAGTAACAATCTGTGGATCATATGAAGCACCAGTCACCTCACAGTTTTTTTCATCTGTCACCCGGTACTTCAACTCGACACCTTCCACGGTCTTTTCAGTGAAAGTGGTTTGCGCCGATGCTATTCCTTTGGACAGTATCAGCATGAGAAAGCAGAGGGCAATTAGTCTGAAGCTATGTTTTAAAGTATGATGTGGCATGTTCATTCAAAAGAAATAGCGTCATGGAATAAGGAAATTGTCAATGTCGAAGACACTGTCTTTGTCCAGCGGTTTGTTGTTGAGCATATATGGCTGCCATGTGCGTATATGTATCACTGGCGGACGGTTGTCGTCGAAGAACTCCCACAGCAAGAACACATAGCCGTCATCCTCATAGCGGTCAGACTTCCAGTTCTGCCGCAGCGAGACGCCATACCAGTTCGATTTCGACTTGTGGGGATAAGGCTTGACCTCGTCAAAAGTGAGATAGATTTGTTTGTTGCTGTTGAATATCCTTGACAGCTTGTTCAAATAGTTTTGCTTGTTCTGCACATTGTAGACAATCTTCTCCTCCACTCTCATGTTTGGGTTCTTTTCGCCTTTAGTTTTCTTACTGGTCTTTATGACATTGCCAGTGATGATAAGTGCGTCCTCGCTGAATATTTTTTCAAGAGACTCCAGGTCTTTCTCGTTGTAGAAACTGCGAAATCTTTCCACAAAGCTTAGTATTTCTGTGAGCCGCCTCTTGTCTGTGATGCTCCTGCTGCCGTACATCCACTCCTGGTACATGTTGCTGGATAGTGCCAGATGTACATCGGTGATGGCTCCTTTGTTGAAACAGATGACCAGCTCGCGCTGCTTGTCACCAGCAATGTTGTCTGCAAGCATGGTGATGGCAATGCCTCGCACCTCACAGCCAGTTACCGCCGTCAGGCATGGCTGCACATTCTGGTCGTAGTCACAGCGGAACATCGACGTCTGCCATAAATTTGACAAAGCCTTTCGTGCTTTTGGTGTTATGCTGATGTTGCTTAGAAATAGTGCACGTCCTTCATTGGCGGCATTGTTCACTTCTGTGAGCAAATGCGATATCTCTTTCTCCATCCTTTCCTTCTGGCGCAGGTCTTCCATGCCGCCGGCAAAGAGGAAGCTCACATTCTCTAAAGCCATCAAAGGTGATACAAAGAGGGTAAGTGCTGCAATGGTTAAAAAGAAGCGATGTCTTGTCATATCAAGTGTTTTGAAGTTTGTTAAGGGATGAAATAAATGGCAGGCTTGCCAGAATAGTGTGCCACACTGTCTGGCAGTTGGTTGGTTATGTTAAGCCGCTGCCCTGGCAGTTTTTGTCCTACTGGTGAAAGCAATGAAGAGGGAAGGCTGGAAGCATCGTCGAATACCACAACATAGCAGTTGTCGGAGTGTTTCTTCTCCTTTGCATTGTATACGCCTGTAAGCCGGCCTTCCTTCTTCTCGTTCTTCAAGAACTCGTATGTGGCCTTGCAGTTGCCTTGGCGCATCACTGCCGACAATAGTTTTTCTGTCTGAGGGTCTTCCGTTGTCACGAGATCGGCATCCAATACATAGACAAACAGGCGGTTGGTGCCCCCACGCGGTATGTTGAGACAGTGCATACGGTTCTTGATGTCCTTGGGATTGACACCGGCATGTTTCTCACTGAACTTCATAAGGAGGAACTGTGTTGCCCTTGCCATTGCTGTGTCTGGCTGCTCATACTGGTATTCTGCCCATGTGTAAGCGTCGCCAGCCAATTTGATGGCATTGGCTTGGTTGTTGAGTTCTTGCGTCTGGGCATAGCATCCACTCCAAGTGGCGAAAGCTGCAAGCCATGTCAAGATGTGTCTCATGGGCCGTTCTTTGCTTTTGATTGTTTTTCTGGCGTGACGCCAAAGAGCGCAGAGATGTTTGCCGTCGGGATATAGAGATAAACGCGTCCGTTGATTTGGGGCATCTCATCCTGCAGTTGTGAGAGAGGACAGTTCACTTCCACCATGTGGAAATAGCCCGAGGGTGTGTTGTCAACCATCAGCACCGCTCTGGCCAAAGCTTCGGCTGTGGCTTCGTAGGCATAGTAGGTGGTGCATCCCTCTGCCTTGCAGAAAGCCTGCCACTGTGGGATGGTGAGCGTCACATTCACCGAGCTGTAGTCACTGAGCAGTAGCTCCACGTTTATTTTTGCTTGTGTATGTTGGGGGGCAAGGAGCCAGTTCGCCAGTGTTGGAGCAGGTCTCTGACCATCGATGAGCAGCTGGTACCCGGGCAGCGATAAGGTGTCAGCTGTGGCAATGGACGACTCGTCTGCCAAGGTGTAAAAAATGTCGCTCGTAAAATCGCTCATAAGCGGGAATTTCTGTCCACGCCTCACAAAAATATCGTTCCCAATGTATTCGAGTGGTTGCGCTGCTGTGCCAATGCTGTCGCCGGTGAGTGGGCTTTGTGCTGTCATGAGAAGGGTGTCAGTAGCCCAGGCCTTTAGCCGTTCGGCCATTGCCAGCTCCATCTTGCGGCGGGTGCTGTTGGCCAGTAGTTCATAGTCTATTGGGAAATGAAGTGTCACAAGCTCTTTCCCATTGCGTAACCATGACACCGCATAACGTTTGTTGTCTATGTTTGTTATCTGACAGTCGTCAGCAGGACCTATTTCCAGCAGGTTGTTCCATGTTCCTACTGTGAAGATAACTTGGCGAAGGGGCTGTTCGCGGTCTGGTCTTTTGGCCTGATGATCTGCAAGTGCCTGTTCAAGGAAGCCATAGACAGGTGAAGGACGCAGGATGCGCAGCTCAGGGCTGAATAACTGGTGTCGGGCTGCGGAATCTACAGGCTGTGACAGCAGAGGACTGGCGACGGCAAGTAGCCACAATAGCATAAGTTTAGTGTCCAATAACCACTCGTATCTCGTCTCCTGCAACACCATCTTCACTAAATCTTTTAAGTGTACCATTGTCAATTTTCCCGTTGTGGAAAGAACCTATAAACACATCTCCAGGCTTTGCTGTTATTGATTCTCCAATGTCATGCTCTTTTTTAAACGTCATGGTGCCCTGTCCATGAGGTCTGCCCTCAGCATCAAATTCACCTTCATAGCGCCCAAAAGGAAACTCCTTGTTAGCAGTTCCGCCTACATTTTTATCCGTTACTTTAGACTCATTCTTTGTCGAGTCTTTCTCCTCATGTTTCACCTCCACTGGTTCTTTCTTCTCAACAACTGTGGTGTCCTCAACAACTAAGGTGTCCTCAACAACTAAGGTGTCCTCAACAACTAAGGTGTCCTCAGCTATTGGAGAAACAGAGGTGGTGGATCTCCCTTTCATGAATTTATTTGCGACTCCCATACCCGAGTAGCCTAAGGGCACGCAGATAATAACAATTGCTATTATAGACCAAAGGTTCAATTTTTTCTGTTTCATAGATAATTGTTATCAAAATCCGTTTGTACCAGAACCTCTTAAGATACCTGCCAAATGTCAACCATGATTACTATCAATCGTGATAAAATCAAATGACACTAAGTTCTCTCTGCCCTTTCTTTATCCCTAAAAGAAGCTCTATAGCCAACATCTCTCCCGTCTCTTCATTATAAAAACGTAATGCCGGCCTCATGTCTTTATAAAGAACGGTTACTATTCTTTTGTCAGAATAGAATTGCAATCTATTGCCTTTCATAGGTTGCAGGACGAAACCTCCATCCAAACATTCAAAAAGTAAATCATTACGCTTGTTTATTTCTTTTTCATCTAAAGAAAGAGCTGTACATATATTCCATTCCCTATCCCTGACATATTGCAAATACTGGTCGTACTGCCGGTTTGCCAGCATTTGTCCTATTTCCTGATAAAAAGTAGCTACAGCAGGTGCAATCTTTCTGCTGTCTTTTATTTCCTCACAATCGCTCCATCTGGTGATTCGATAAGACACTTGAGCAAAGAACAACATTTTTTCGTACTTTAATGGAATAGTGTTTTCTGCCCCCGATACTGAGAGTGACGAAGCACATATTTGTTCTATAGGAACGATTTTAATGCCACTGCCGTCATACCGCCAGATTACAACACTACACTTTGCGCCCTGCAATAATGATGCGCTCCCTAACTCTGGATACATTTGTACAGTAAGCATCTGTTGCCCACTGCTCTCAATGAGATAATTGATTGGCATTTCTGCCGTTAGATCTGCATCAACGTTCTGCCTTAATAGTGGCACGTCGTTGATCCGGATGTCGACAAGACAATGTCTGATGAAAACTTTTGCAATATAATAATTCATGGCCTGTTAAAACATGTACTGATTCACGATCTCATATTCTTCCTACTCATCTTTAAGATTGAAAAGGTCCCATCTCCATGGATCCAACTTGTATTCTTTAGCTTTCCATTCTTTTGTCTTGCCCTTATGGCTTGTCTCTACAGAATAGCCCCAGATTTCAAAACCGCCCCCAATCTTGTATTCCAACTTCATTGTAAACGGATTGATAGAGACATTGTTGTCTATTCCAAGGTGGTCTTCCACGATGTTAGTTTCCATAGTCCATGTCAGTGAGACTGAAGCTTCGGCTGAAGCTTTTATCTCTCCTTCCGCTTTTACTGAAAAGAGTAATGTTCCAGAAGCTTTCACCTCTAAAGCTGCAACGAGTTTTATTTCTGGCTTAATCTCTATTGTAAGCCCTTTCACTTCAACGACCTTGTCACTGCTTGTGTCCACTGTTACTGAAGGAGCCTTAATAGTGGCAGTCGTTCCGATAATAAAGTCAAACTTGACAGCCTCTTCAAATTTTTTCACTAACCAATCGACAACAGAATCTACGAGGTATTTTAATAAAAGAGCTGGCAATGCAGCCAATCCTCCACTTGCAACAGATGTCGTTGCTACTGCAGCACCTGTTGATTTCTTACTGAGAACTCGAGCCAGTTCTATCAGATTTATTATCAGCTCGCCTTTACATTCAACTCCAAGCTCTAATTCGATGTGTCGTCCAAGCTTGGTTAAGTCTTTGCTGACAGAGTAACGCCATTTAAATTGTAATGAGGGATCTATTTCAAACAAGCCCTTCAGCCATGTTGGATTTTTAAGCGCATATCCTGTTTTGTCGATTTTTTTACTAACCGAGCCTAAATCTTTTGCTATTTCACCATCGATAGGTTCAAAATAGTTTTGCAGCTTTTGTGAAAACGTGGCTGCTGATTCGCAAAACTCAGCTAAAGAATGGACCGTGTTATAAAACTTCCCACCTTTCTGCTCTTCCTCGCTAAGTTCTTTTTCATCGATTTTCTCAAAACTTAGTTTTTTTTCGGTATTGGCATATTTGGAGGTAAACTCAACGCTCCATGGAGTTTTTGTGATTTTATCCTTTTTCGAACTGTCTGCATAATAGTCTTGCTTGTACCCCTTGAATCCTATTTTCAAAGTGAACTCTATGTCGGGATAAGTATATATTGTTATTGTTGGCACGTTTCCTCTGTGAGGACATTCTCTGTATGTCAACATTGTGTAGCATGAATTATTCTTGCTCTTATTGAGGTTTGGCAGAATGAAAAAACGCAATGAACATATTAGGTCTGCCAAGTGGCCAGCAATCAAACCGCCTGCTCCTGCGACAGTTCCTAAAACAGTGTCAACAGCAACTGCGGTTGCATCTTTGTAGTCTGTCGAGGATAATACTTCAGGATTAGGCGCAACGCTACCGGCACCTACGCGTGCATCTGTGTTACTAACTGAATTTGCAGTGCTTTTAGTAACGGAGTTAAACGCATTTTTAGCGTATTCTTCTGTGCGGTAAAAGATATCGTAGTAAAATAGTTTTAAGTCCCCGTTGTCTATATTTTTTGTCTTAGTCTTTAGCTCATGGTCGCGAAAATCAACAAAGTCTATTTCATATTCATTATGCTTCTCATTAGAACAGTTGTTAACATCCCGTGTGCATTTCAGTTGCACGCTCTTACCATTGTGGTTCGTAATGAAGTAATAATCTGGCGTGTTAGAAATACCACCATACAAAGTTAACTTTTTACCAGCGCCATCACTATTGGATTCCGTATTTTTGTGTTGTGAACCATTCTCCTTACCAGAACGATTAAAGAATACAGCAACCTTATCCTCGTCATCTGATTTGTAATGACATTCTATCTTGCGGATGACACAAGAGTAAACCTTCTTTTCTATGGATTGTGCTCCTACAGTGTTCGACATAGACTATAAATATTGACTCTGTTTGTTCACGTATTGTCTTGTTTGGATTTGACACCTTTACTACGATATTATCAAATTCGGTACCTTCAATTGTTAAATTGATAAATATATCACTTTTGGCTCCTTCGTTTTCCATAATTATAATTTATCATAAACATCCCCAACTATGTTAATTAACGCTTCACGCATTAAAGAATTTGGTATATTGTAATGTCCTTTAAGTTTATTACACCAATCGCGATATGAAATTATCCTGGGATTGTATTGTTCGTACTCAAGTTTCATTTTTATCTGTGAAACTGCGCGGAATACCCATTGCCGCTTGGTAAGCAAAGGCACTCTTTCTTCATAGTAGTAAAGAGGCACGTCTGCTGGAAGTAAGGATTTCAATTGAATGAGTGCATGATAGTCACTTGTAACAACACTACTTATAGTTTCATCTTGTATTCTGTTTAGTATATAAGTGCAATTCTCTCCCTTTTTATTGTCAAAGTCCCAAAAATCAATATTTGCGATTTTGAGTTCATTCTTTTCACCCTCAGAAAGTCTATCGTAGAAATAATTGAATTTCTCTTTCGCATCAACATCTATATCTTTCCTTTGCCAATTAAAAATGTCTTGTGCAGTCAATAATTTGTCTTCTTTTTCCAATGGTAGCCATGTTGTGAAATAGTCAACATATAGAATCCTTTGGTGTGGGCTACAATACATAGGGCCTTCAAGACTTTTGGAAGGAGGGGTCGTTATTATTATGTGATTGTCAAGACGAGCATAGTAAAAACTATTCAATTGGGAAAACCAAACAGCAAAACACTCGTCAACGTTTTTGAAAAAGAATTCAATAATGAAAGAATTTGGAAAAGAAGAGCTGTTTCTATCCAGCCAAATACCTTCTAAAGATATCTGCTCTTTATTTTCAGCATAACAATTCACTACCAACTCGAAGATGTCATCTGTTGTTTTTCTATGGTTGATGGCATCCAAAATCTCTTTGCAAATACTTGTCAAATGAGAATAAATAATATCAATCTTGCTTATCATATAGAGGATTAACTGATACTGGTTTTCATTTGCGTTTATCTTCCAATTCCATTTAGCGCCTATAATGACAGTTCGGTTATTGCAGCTTGAACGTTACTGGAACTGTATACCGAACACGAACGGGCTGGCCCTGTTGGTATGCTGGCGACCATTTGGGCATTTCTCTGATTACCCTTACTGCCTCTTTGTCAAGACTGGGGTCTACACTCTTGGTGACTTTTACATCGGTGATGGAACCGTCGGTGTTTACAACAAATGTACATACGACCCTCCCCTGAATACCATCCTCCATGGCTGTAACAGGATATTTCACCGTTTTTGCAAGATACATCATCAATCCTTCGTCACCGCCAGGAATTTTTTCTTTTACTGTTGTGGTCTTCCCTGTTTCAGGGTTGAAAACATCTATTTTTATTGTTCCGCCTTTGAATGATGGCATCTGCTCAATAACGTCAAATACTTTCGTGCCTGAGACAGATTCCGTTTTCTTCGTGGCATAGTTTGGCACAGCGTCCACAATCTTCTCATTAACTTTCAGTCCACTGTATCTATTTGGAATTGTTGTTCTTTTTGTTTTTGGTCTATCCAAATACATAGCCTTTCCCGAACTCTTTTTCTCCCAGTCTATATTACTGCCTATTCCTGCTTTAAAGGCTTCACAGAACACTTCTGGAGTCTTGGCATAGTTGAGATAGCCTGTGGTAAGGCGTTTTCCGTATGGGAATCCATTCTTTTTCTTATAAAAATCCAATTGAATAGAATTGGTCATCATTGTCATGCAGCATATTAGGGAGTCGGCCATCCATGTGTTCATCTTTTCTGCTCTGTCAGGAATGAAAATATCCGAAAAGCCTACTATAGCATCACGTTTTATGTCATATATGAAATTGTATGACCATTGTGATTTGTCGTCAAATAACTTACCGGGCTTTACCGTCTCATGCAATACATACATGTTCATGTATTTCCCCTCAAGCTGGGATGAACATGCTACATAGTACATGATACGATATCTTTTCTCGTTTTCCTTTTCCACAGGCTTGGTCACTTCAAAGCTCTCAAGATATTCTTTGTACATGTCTTTAAGCGACGTGCCTTCTTTATGGAAGAAGAATTTGCACAATAGTCTTTGTAGCATTTCTGACCCTTCCGGCATTTGGAAATAGGCATCAATGCGATACCATTCATTACTAATCATCGCATATCTACTTTCTTCCCATGTCGTCAGTTCTCGATACCTATCGATACTGTCAGCTTTTTCATCAAATTCATGTGACTGGGAGACAACGGGCAATTCCTGTGGAGTCGTCTTGACAGTAACTTCGTCTTTGAACATTTCGGTCTTGACTTGAGCAGAAATGCAGACAAATATTAATGACAGTGTAATAAGTAATAATGACAAGCGTTTGTGTTCCATGTCAATTAGTTTAACCATTGTTTTTTGCCCTCAAGTTGTTTATTACACCCTTGACGAGGAAAATGATACCGCAAATTATGGCACCATAGGCTATCCAGTATCTGCCTCCACCTTTTGAAATTGCTAAATAGTATGTCACCCCTGTTACCAAGGTTCCTGCAAGGAAGAAGAACAGACCAAACCATAAATCTTTTTTCTCCGCTTTTATTCGTTGTTGTCTGATTACCTCAATCATTCTGTCTACAATCTCTGTTGCCCCTTTTTCAGCAAGGCCGTCATTCCTGAGTATTTCGTAAGCAGCTACCAGTAATGTTGAATTTCTTCCTCATCATCAGCCCAATAAGCACATTCTTATTTACATCATAATCCGTTTCAGTGTAGAGTAGCGAAGGGGCTTCACCATGCAAAAGTATTGCAGTGCCCTCCAAAAGGCCTAAACGATATTCTGTTTTAGAAGAGTCCTCCATACAAATAGGCAACACTTTTTTTTGTAATGCCAATACTGCTTTTTCCTCTTTATAGCTAAATACACTACTAACAATCATTCCGCTTTTACGTTCTACATAATAACTACTTGTAAATCTGCATAACTTGCGTGGATTATAATATGCTGCAACATTATACCCTATCAAGCGACCTAAGAAACGAGCCGAAGAGAATGCATTTTCCTTTGAAACATTAGGTAGCAATAAAAACATTTTATTTACTAATGCCCAACTCACTTTTTGATATTCAAATTGATCATAGTGTAGCATCAATTCAGCAATAGCTTCTGGTTGGTCAAAAAAACGCGCATCATCTGTTAGATTCCAGAGCCTTAGTTCATATTCTGAGCGAGCGAACTCTTTTTCAGTATTAATTATTGGTTGTTTTTTTGAAATCTCATCATCTGTGAGAATATATACTATTGATTCCTCCTCTTCTGATGTTTCTTTTGTATAAATCTTCTCTTTTACTCTTTTCTTCTTGTTCCTGAAAAAATAACTACAAACAAATACGCATACAAAAATGAAGAGCCATTTTACAATTAAATGTACAAAGTATTCAAAAGACATAAAATAAAAGTTACAAGGTTAAATATCCCGAAGTTCATCATTTGTGAACACAACATTAACTGTTTCTTCGCTTTTGTCGCACAATAGGTGTAGACTATTCCTCTTTCAGACTCAGTAATTAATTGGAGTAAGAGTTTTTCTAATTGGCCACCCATCTCGAATAAGCGTTTCTGCCTGTTTTAATATGGTCAATATCTCTTTATGTCCTTTTTAAATGCGCCTTGCTGGCTACCATATACATATAAACTATATTTTCTCCATTGTCAATCACTTCGGTAAGTGTTGCAAATTTCTTTATTAATTATTAGTGAGAAAAGCAAATACAACATATAGTATTCCATAGAAAACAGCATTCGTTTTTCTTTGTGTAAATGCATATCCAATTATTACGGCACAGTTCGCGTTCCTTTATGAATGCATCACACTGCTCACATTGTAATCATTTTGTCATAGTTAAATTAGTGTCTGCGCATAGTAAAGTGAGTGGCAACTTATGCATATAGATGACCATTCCTTCAAATGTTCCACATGAAGCATCATCTTTGTCTACAACAGCTCCCATAGGGGTGGCTTTATTACATAATTCATCAAAAATAGCTTTTTCTAATTCCTCCATCTCAGCTCTCACCTTATCCCATGAAAAGCCTCCTTGCCATTCAAAATGTCCTTCACAAACATTAAAGATGTTCCAGGCGATTCTAGCATTTTTAGGACAATCGGCATGAGCTTGTGCCTCCTTTACTTCTTCAGCCATACGATCACAAACAAGCGCCATCACATAACCGAATAGGCGCCCATAGTAACGACTGGGCGAGAATCTTTTTGACTCTGACACTTCCACATCTGTTCCCCTTAACAGGCTTCGGTATTGCTCGTCCATTTTAGCAGCCAATCCAATCATAAAGTCATCTCTTAAATCCACGTATTTTTCCTTGATCAGGGAATAATCGGAATCTTCATGTGTAAGATAGACTACCATTCCTTCAAAAGACCCCGTGATGGCATCTTCATATACAAGGGAGTCTTGTGGCGGACAACTGTCTATTTTGTTTTTTAAAGAAACAATAGCTCTTTTCTCTTGATTATTCAAAACCAACTCGACATTCCCCCATCTAAAATGACTATCAGATGACAATACTAAATCTCCATTGAACCAACTGAATATTTTGGGGGCAATTGAAGTGTTCTTACCTGAATCGTTAAAAACCTCTCTATTCATACGGTCACATATAAGTGCCATTATGAACCCTAGTTCACGTCCTTTGAATCGACTGGCAGAGAAAACATGAGAGTTAGGCATATCTTCATCCACAATCCCTCCGGAGACGAGTGCTTTATACTGTTTGTCCAGCTGTCCGAGCACCATCACTGCTTCGGTTGGCGGATTCAAGTCGTAGTTTGTTTTTGGAGTTGGAGATGACAAAGATCTTACTCCAACTCTCTCATCTTGATCAATTATCGGCTTGGATGTGTCCTGCCATTGGCTTGAAATCCCACTTTCCTCAATGTCCTTATTAATACGCTTTTGAAAGGATTCTCTTTCTTTTGCTGTTGAGAATAGATGATAAAGAATATAGACAATAAATGGCGTGACAAAAACTGCAAGACCGAAGATAGAATTGTTGTCTGTTCTGGCAATTATGAATCCACCATATAAAACTAGCCCTATAGCCAACAAAATGTAAATGGTTTTTCGCTGTATTGATTGTACAGGCAGCCCCATTCTCTGAATGGTAGGCAAAACTCCTTGAATGATTCTCCTTGCATCACCCTCACCGATGCCTTCTTCTTGTAACACTTTGGCGACGTCATTAACAGATTTCTTTTTGTTTAAGTACTCATTGATTGCTAGTGTCGATAATCTGGAATACTCGTATGACGGGATTTTGCTACTGGGGATTCCTTTGTACAAGTCAATATCGGTTTCTCTGTATAATAATTTCGTGTCTTCCTTGTTAATGAGTATGGCTATTCCCTCCCAAAGTCCCAGTCTGAAGGATTCTTCCGAATCACGATGATGATTGCTGGCATTTATCTTTTCCTTAAGTTTGTCTACAGCGACCTGTTCTTCTTCTGTAAATGAAGTCAACGCTATTCTCACATCATCGTCATTAGATCCATATTTTTCTTTTACCATACGTGGGGAACGCACATCATTCCATGTAGCATGATAGAAACCGAGGTATCGACCCATAAAACGCGAATGGGAAAATCCATGTTCCTTCGGTACGTATGGCGCTACAACATGAACCCTGTTTTTCAAGGCATTTTCCATATTGCAAAGCATCTGGAAATTTTGCTTTACGAAATCTTCAGCGTTTGGCATATTTTGGGAAAATAGTAATTTAGATAATCACTTCAAAAATGCGTTTGCCTTCATGCTCCTGCCAATGCGAGTTGGCTATCCTTCCTCGTTCCTTCCCCCTCGAGAAGTCGAAGGTGACGAGGTAACCTTCGTCCAAACCCCTTGTAGCGAGGTACTAATTTGAACTGATGCCTTGCGGGCAGTTTATTGTTTTCTTCCTCTGTGGCGTGCTGCATTTCTTTCAGAAGATCATCATAATTAATGTTGCTTGCATCTTCGTCTTTCACATACCCACATCTTTCGTGCGTAATAATGAAAGCGGCTGCAACCTCATAGAAACTGATAGAATGAGTAAACAAAATGTTTGGATTTACTTTCTCTTTCTCATTGTAACATGTTTGTTTTATATTTAGACGTCGTTTCAAATAATCCCTTGTTTGAGGAGTCAAAAACACTAACAAACTACATTATTCGCCAATTCCTATCACGCACAATGCTTTTTATCTTTTATATAACAACGCTCTAATAAAGTTCACGATTGCAATGATCATTATAATAGCACCAACTGCTACAGCACCATAAGTGACGATATACATTCCGCCTCCCCTTATGGATGCCCAAACATAGGTTATACCTGTCACCGCTAAACCAATTATAATGAACAAACAACCTTTAATGAATCCTTCTCCAGATTCTTCAATGCGTTTCTTCCTAATATACGACACAACATTTTCCACCACATATCCTGCTTCAACCTCAGACAATCCATCAGCGACAAGCGCTTTCACCGCATTTTGTTTAGACATATTCACTTTTACCAACAAGTTGGCTGCCTTTATGGCAGAATCTTCATAAATGGACTTTCCTTCGTCAGTATTGTTGCTTTCCAGATTGGTGCCTTTTTCCAAGTTCAGTTTGCCATTATCATCAACCAAAGTCTCATCTCTCTGCTTGTTATCATTAATATTCCCTAAATCCTTTTTTCCATTATAATACGGACAGTCTGTGTCATCGAACTCAGCCAGTTTCCATTCCTTTCGACATAAACCACGTTCCATTATGAACGCGTCACATTGCTCACATTGAAATTTCTTCGCCATAATTCGTTTTTTATAGTAATTGCTCCATTAATCTATAGTTGATTATCTAAACTCTTTAGCGGGGTTAATAGTTCCTCCCAAAGTGAGTCTCGGATTCTATCTTCTAATGTCGTAAGCATACAATAAAAAATATACTTGGAATTAGCTGTTCAAATCTAGTTTTTTTGCATCTCCCTCCTTCGTAGGAGTCTTTTCTGGGAATTTCAAGATGTTGTCTTCCCCGTTTTGCCTAACTGGTTTCTTGTTTTCTTTGCTCGGGGGCCAAATTGAAGAGCCTTTTTTTTCTGTTGAGCTTCCAGTGCCGCTACTTGATTTGATGCTATTGACATTATATGAATTGTCAAATCCAGAAGGGGAAGAATTTGTACCACCAGTACTATAAGAATTCTTAGTGGTAATAATCTCTTTGTCGGATATTCTTGTTACGGTCCGTATGTCGGTTCCATTTGCCTGCTTCTTTGTCTCAATTTTATAGTTGTCAATTCTTGTGACATTATTACTGCTCTGAGTCCCTTTCTCTACCGCACTATTGCTAATAGACTTATTGTCTACTGGTAATTTTGTTACTTTGTCTGATTCTGCGATTTGCTTTTCAAGTTTTGCAGCACGCTTCTCTGTAAAAGAAACAACATTCTCAGAATATTTGACTTCTTTCTGTGCGTTTTTTGCTATCTTCACCCCATTTTTCACGATCTTTGCGCCCCCAGCCACATCACCAGCACCAGGTACGGCAGCGAGGAGCGACAAGCCTGCATCTGCCCAGTTACCACGACATGCAGAGATGGCGGCATTGATGAGGTCTGGTACTGCACCAGCCAGAGGAACCATGCCTGCCACATCGAGCGCCATCTGTATGCCGTCAAGTACTGCATCGGGATCAAGCCCTTCTGTAGAAAGTTGATCTTTCTCAAAAACTTCTGCTGATTTCCGACTTAAGTCTGCTGGCCCTGTAGACGTCTGCCCATCGTTAATGAGGCTGATGGTTCCCCCGTATGCGCACTGGCAGTGGTCGGACTTCAGGAGTGCAGGGGGGCCTTGCACCAGATAGTCAAGCTTACCGGGGGACCAGGGCGTGCCTGTGCCAGGTACACAGGGCATAGGTGTAAGTACTCCCTCGTTGGCTGCTGTGGCCGCCGCTGTTGGCTCGTAGGCCAAAGAACGGCAGTTACCGCAGCTGCCAATATTCGCAATGGGCTTGGTGTCGCTTACATTTGCCTGTGGCTTGCCCGTTAGAAGTACCGTGCGTGTGGGTAGTACAGTGAGACTTGCCACCCCCGTACCCATGGTACAGCGAATCTTCGCTCCAGAACAGACATACGAATCAGCCATGTTGTCTATAGGTCATTTGATAGTCCTTCAATCTGTAATACTACCACGACCGGCCGCCACCGCCTCCAGCCGCAAAGCCGGCATCACCGCCAAAAGCCAATTTGATATTTGTTTTCGTTGATGACTTCAACATTCCTAAGTGGTTACGGAAGAAACTCTTAGCATCCGCAATCAGTTTGGGATTTGACGAGTAGTTGGACCATGACTTCACGGTGAAAGAAACTGTTTTGTTTGCAATTCCCTGAAGATTGAACACCTCACGTCTGAGTTTGTTCATGCAGTATTCTTTGCTGCCCTCATAGATGACGCGGCCATTGTTCTGCACTTGGATATTTGCATTCTCAAGAATAAGAATGTCTACATTGATTGTAGACTGGAAAAAGTTTAGCATACTCTTTATGTTTAAATAGTTAATAGAATTATTTTTATGGTTTAGTTATTGCACCTTCACTATTCCGGCCTTGATGTCAATGCGTGTGCCTGCGTTGACGGCAACTTGGTCATTTGCTTTAATGTGATGGGTAGTAGAGTATTCGAGGATTTGGTTGTCTGCCTCTGAACGAATGTTGTTGGCGAATAATTGTAATGTGTTCTCTATCTGCTCATTTTTGTCGCCACCGATTTGTATGTTTTGGTTTGTGCCAACAGATAGTTCATCGTTATTACCGATATTTGTAGTACGATTCTTGCCTGCCTGTTCGCGAATATTCTTACCTGCTTTACGTTCTTGGTCCTTTGTTGCCTCAAGGAGCATGTCATTATCAGCGGTTTCTGAAGTGTCATGGCCGGAATGAGTGATAATATCATTATCAGCTGTGGCTTTAATGTCATGACCGGCGTGCATGATGATGTCGTTTTTGGCATAGAGCTCTATGTTGCCGGTGGACTGTAGCATGATGAGCTTACGGTCGGTGGAGAAGGTGAGGATATAATTCTCTTTTTCGTTGTCGTAGATTCGGATGAATCCGTCACTCCCCTCGTCATGTACTTCTATAGTGTGTCCGTTGCGGGTGCGTATAGCCTTTATCTGGTTGTTGCTGTTGCTATTTGCCACCCACTTCTGGTCTACGTCTTCCACACCGTTGTAGAGCGTGCCCTTAACGTATGGCCGCTCGGCGTTTCCACCCTCAAAGTCAATCATCACCTCCTCACCAATCTCGGGTATAAAACTGAAGCCCTTGCCTCCTCCTGCGTATGGTTGTGCCATGCGTAGCCAGGGCGTAATCAGTTCTTCGCCTATATCCTCGGATAACAGCTTTTGCCAATCGAACTGTACCCTTATGCGCCCCAGACCGTTGGGGTCTTCGTTGTCGACTACCTTCGCCCGGCATGAAGGTGCTACAGGGTAGACGTCGCTGTTGGCGTACGGCGGGTAGTCGCACATGTCAGCAATACCAGAGAAATGGTTGCTGTACGAGTTGTCTAAAGAAAAATGGTGCGTTATCTCTGTAACAAGGATGGACGTTTGCGGTACGTCGCTGCGCTCCATTCCTGTCTTATAGTTGTCAATGATGTTTAATGTCTTTCCTATTTTCACCTTCGAACAGTAAGTGGAGCCTGAGAATGTCTGCATTCCTGCCTTCTCCCCTCTTGCTTGTGTTTTCGTAGAGATGTTGAGCACGGTCTCCCGGCTGTCGAAGGAGTCGGGTTTGGCAAAGCCGCCAGAATGAAGGTTTTGCAACGTAGGCTTGGAATAGAGTTCTGTAGAAGCCGAGAACGCTTTCTCGCTATTTTCATTGTATTCCCACGTTGCCTCTTCTATTCCTTCTTTCTTGTCACCATCGTTTACGTTGTACGACGATGCTACGTGCCTAAAGTTCATGTGCTGCACCCTGACATCCATGGAATATGCTGGCACGTCGTGGCTTGGGTAGCCTAAACTGACATCGCCTATTTTGGGGATTTCGCCAAATACCATTTGTGTTCCTGTGTTGTAGAGCCACTCTCCGTAGCGTCGTGCCAGCCGTTGGAGGAACTGGTAGTTGGTTTCGTTGTACTGAACGCAGTAGGGTATCACCTCCGTGAACCGTGGCTGTATGAGTGGGTTTATGTTACCATAGTCGCCCACCACATCCTCCACGATTTCTGCCAACGTCTTGTTCTCATACGACCGGCATGTAGGGTTGTCGTCGAGCAGTGCATCCCAACTCATAGCCTCCACACTGATATAGTACTCCGTGCCAGAACGGCTACCGCTGGCTGCTGCCACAAAGCCTCTGAATTCCACCGTTTCTGTGTTTCCTTCGATGCCCATGCCCATGGTGTCGACGGTCAGGCTTACCTCCTTGCCTATAATTGAGCCACAGGCATTTATCCGTGGGTCGCCTTCCGACTCATCGGGGTCTCGCATAAGAACGAAAGAGAGGGTGCTTGGCATAAGCAGTCCGCAGTGGAGTGAAAAACTGTCAAAATGATATGCCTCTCCATCGATATCGATAAACCACGGCTTTTTTGAAGAGCCAGCCCCTACTGATAAGCTTATGTTGTTAACAGAAATTGCCACCTATGTAATAAGGAGTTTTAGTGAAACAAAATATAAATACAATCACCACTTGTTGTCGAAAGTAGCGCCGCTGATAGTTATGGTTTCAGCACTGATAGTGACAGTGGTGTACATCAGACGGCTGTCGTTGTCGTTGAAATACTCTTTCAGACCTATACAATACGCATTCGTAAAGCTTACAGTCTTGTTGCATCGTCTGTTGTCCTTTGCATAAACAGTGAAGACAAACGTTCCGCTGTGTGTCTGGGTCTTGTCAAACATCCATTGATAGAAGAAGTTGTCACCATCTTCTGGGGTGGGCATCACGAAGGTGATAGTACCGCCTCTCGGTCTGGATGTCGGCTTGCCAGACTCGTCAACTGACTGATTGAATTCGTATGCACACTCTACGATGCCATAGCCCCCCATCTTTCCAGATGTAAGCATACTTATGGCAGCAGAGCCTATCTGTAGTTTTCCTTGAAGAGCCATTTTAATTAAGAATTTTGAATTACGAACTACGAATCACGTGATGCGATTCGTAATTCGTAATACGCAATTAACAATTAGTTGTCGATAGTCCAGCGGTTGTTATGACGAGCTCCACCGACTGAAATCTCCTTGCAAGTGATGGTGAACTCTTCATACTGCTGAATCTCGTTAGCGTTGTCGTATGTCTCTGCATACTCCACCATGTAGCCCTCCTTGAAGTCGAGGTGTTTCATCTCGCCGCCCTGGCGGTTGGGGAATGAAATGCTTCCACCCTTGCTCATATAGGTGTCGCACATCCATTCCATGAGGTCAGAATTACCATCGTCATTCGACTTGACCTTCACATAGATTTTTCCGCCACGTGTGGTGCCAGTGGGCTGGCCTTCCACATCGGTCTGCTGGTTCAGTTCGTAGCGACAGTACATTACTTCGCGCTCGGCAATGCCGTCTGCGTTTAAGGTTACAACTCTTGTTGCCATAGTTTTAATTGTTTTGGGGGTTAATAAAAAAGTTAATTATCACTTGATGTTCATTTCTTCGTACTCATATCCAGTTGTGCCGTTGTGTCCTGTCAGCTCAATGAAGAAATTCTTGGCTGCAAAGAATGGCTTAATGTCAACCTCTATCTTGATGTCCTTGGTCTTTGGGTCCTGATCCAGTTTCTTAAGAGTATATGTCTCAAATAGTTTGCCGGGGCCCTTATAGTCGCTAAGGAAATCATGCACAGCTTTTGTCAGCTCTCCCTTAACCTGGGAATCCCAGTTCCGTCCGAACTCTGCGTTGAAGAAATTCTGGAAAACCTTGCCTATCCAGTCGAATGTCCTCACGATGGGGTATTCTTGTAATCCCAGGGTAGCACCATTGTACAGTGAGCGGTTGCTGAAGGCCATTGTCCTGCCTTCCTCTTCCACCATAGGAATCACGCCAAAGTCTATTAGCGAGGCAATCTCACTCTTCTTCAGGTCTAAACGTGCACCTTTGACGCTGTCGAGTGTACCGTATTTCTGTCCTGCCGCTCCTTGTGCTATGACTGTGCCGCCGTCGTCGGTGTCTGTATTGCTCATTCTTCCTGCCAAAGCTGCTGACCCTGGAATATACAGGTCGTCGTCTTCTTCAGCCAGTTCACTCTTTTTCCGGCCAAGAATATAGTTGCATGTCATAACCATATTTGCCATGTATGCATCCTGACTCTGTATCTGTGCATCGTCCAGCTCGTCTTTTAGCATTTCGAAGTTGAGGCTGTCTTTGAAGTCTGACACCATTATCACCTTGTTCTTGTATGCTGTCTGTGCCCACATTCTTACAGCCACTGCATCACCCAAATAGCCTGGAACGACGAGCAATGAGTAGTTGTTCCTTAGGCTCAGCCTGTCATAGTATTTCTCCAGTTCGTCGCGTATGGCTAAAGTGTCTTCTGAGTCGTGTTTCTCCAGGGCACTCGTGTTGACATTCATCAGTGTGAGTCGGTCTATTTTTCCCTGGCCTGCATTGGCAAAGAATGAGTCTAACGAACGATATGTCACCTCAAGATCTCTTATGTCTTCGTGTACATTGTAAAGGTTGCTCTTAAGATTCTGCTCAGCTTTCCCGCATTTCGCTGTGCAATCCTCAATTATCTTTTCAGTGTCAGTCTCTTCTCCTGACAGTATTTCCACCCACATCGCCAGTTCATTGCGAAGATTCTTCCTTGCCTCCTCGTAAGCCTTGTCTTGCATGAAGATGTTCTTCACCGCCCTGCGTTTCGGATTCATGTTGTCAATGCCCTTGACCATGCCCTTAAGTAACTGGAATCCGCCAAATTTGTCAAGTCCTTTAAGACTTTCTTCCAGCAATCCGGCAGGGTTCTCAATTCTTTCTCGTTCTTTAAGTTGCGTTCCTTCAGCAACTTGTTCCTTTTTCAGTTCTTCTGCTGCCATGATATTACTTGCAATTAACTATTTACTATCTGTTGCTTAATATAATGCGTTAGTCAGCATCCTCCAGTTCAGCCAGCAGTGCATTGAGCGAGTTTTTCAAATTACTCCTTGCCGCACCATCTTTTAGGGTGTTCCTCAACGACTTGTTCTTCTGCAGCTGTCTTATGACAGAATTGTATGCGTCTATTTTTTCCTTTTCTTTTGTAAGGAGTGAACTTTGAGCAATAAGTTGTTCGTCCTCAAAGTCCTTTACCGACTTGAAGTCGAAATTCTCATACACAGAGCCCCCTTCTTCTGTCATCAGTTCAACTCCGCCTTTTGACGGCTGATAGTGCTCGAATACGTCCTTCATGCTTTTTGCCTTGAATCCGGCACGCTGGTCGTCAGTAAGTGGTGGCTCCTCAGTAAACTGTCCTGCATAAAGTGTCCTGTTGTCAGGGGCTTCGATGATGCCGTCTTCAGCTTTTGCTGGCAGCACTTTTGAAATAACTGTTTTTCTTGCCATAGTTTTGTCGTTTTGATTATTATTGGTTTGCTGTAATTGTTCTTGTTCTATGGGTTGAGACAGCCCTTTTTCCTTACTCCTGGTCGGGTGAATCAATCTCCCAAGCCATTTCATTATTTTCTTCATCATATTTCATTGTCACTTTGTCTCCTGGGTTTATATCTCCAGCGATGATGAGCTTCGATAGTGGGCGGCGTATCTCTTTGCGGATGATGCCAAGGATGGGGCGTGCACCATAATGGGCATTAAAGCCTACCGTGGTGATGTATTTGCGTGCTGTGTCATCAATGGCCAACTCAATGTTCTGCTCGTGTAGCATCTTAAGCAGATTTTTGATGTGTATGTCGAATATTCGGTTTATCATTGCCTCAGTGATTGGTGAGAATGGCACTATTTCTGTCAGACGTGCCAAGAACTCCGGACGGAACTGTCCCTGCATCACCTCCAACAGCTGGTCGTGAGTGGGCACCTTTCCTTCACCAAACGACTTAAAGATATATTCTGACCCGATATTGGACGTGAAGATGATGAGTGCGTTTGAGAAATCGCCCACGCGACCCAGACGGTCGTGGAGTTTACCCTCGTCAAGGATTTGAAGGAAGAGGTCGAATACTGAGCGATGTGCCTTCTCAATCTCGTCGAACAAAACTACAGAATATGGATGTTGGCGTATCTGATTCACTAACAGTCCACCCTCCTCATAACCAACATATCCTGGAGGCGCGCCATAGAGCAGAGCTACGGAGTGTTCTTCCTTATACTCCGACATATCGAAGCGCAGCATGGCTGTTTCGTCGTTGAAAAGGAACTCTGCCAGTGCTTTTGCCAGTTCTGTCTTACCTGTTCCAGTAGGGCCGAGAAAGAAGAATGAACCTATGGGTTGTCCTTTTTTGTTCAGGCCGGAGCGACTCTCGTAGATTGCGTCAAGCACACTTTTTATGCCATGGTCTTGTCCCACCACGCGGCGATGCAGGATATCTTCTGCGTTTGAAAGCTTCTCACGTTCCTCGCTTTGTATGTTACCCATGGGTATGCCTGTCATCTTCGAGACGACGTCGCGTACTGCTGGTTTCTGTAGCTGGTCAGACAAGGATGACAGGGACTCCTGATGCTGCTGAGTCTGCTTGGATTCTTGGGTAGACGGGTTCTCTGTAGCCTTAAGTTCTCTTTCTATTTTGGCAGAAGCCATAGCGCGGTCGAGGAGGTCAAGGGCTGATGACGGCAGACGGCGGTCGGGCATATAGCGTTTGGCTAAACGCACAATCTCTGCCGACACATCATCGGCAATAACCAAATGGTGGAACTTCTCGTAGTTCTCCTTCTTGCTCAAGAGAATTTCAACAGTACGCTCCTCGGTCGGCTCTTCTACTGTTATTTTCTCAAAATAGGTTGTCAGTTCCTTGTCCTTCTCAATGTCCTTAGTGTATCCGTCAATAGTTGACGTGATGAGCACCTGTATTTGGTTTTTCTGCAACAGCCTCTTCAGTCCGGGTAGTATACCGTTCAAAGTTGACTGCTTGTCTTCCACACGGTGGAAATTCTCTATAACCAGGAGGGGTTGTGTCTGTGAGAGCAACTCCTCAGTCACCTTTTTGAAGCGGTCTTCAATTTCTCCCTTGTAGCTTACACCTTGGCTCAGTGAGATGAGGTCCAATTCGAAAGGATTCAACCCTTCAAGTGAAGCAGGCAGCTTCTTGTCTCGTAGCTGTTGCAGCAAGGCCTCTATGAGACTGGACTTGCCCACTCCTGTTTCGCCTACAATGAGTAGGTTTGCCCTGTCTTTCCTTGCAAGCACTTCAACGAGTGAGCGCAATTCTGCTTCAAAACCTATGATGGCCATCTCGGACACGTCAGAAAGCATAGGCCTGTAATAGTCATTGCCCCCAACGGCTTTCGTCGAACCGCCAATAGAACTGTTAACCGTATTGGCCGGCTTAGACGATTGGCCTCCTTGCAGTGTCTTCACTATTTTCTCTCCTTGAAGCGGCATGGTCTTCAGTTGCTCGTATGAAAAGCCTATGCCTGGTGTCAACAGTGATGCTAACAATGCGGGGCCATTTATTTCATCCAGTCCACAATCTTTGCTTATATTAACCGCCTCTTTGACCACATTTTGCGAGTCATGTGACAATTCAACGCCCTTCATGCCGTAGGGCGAGCGGTCACATTGTTTCATGCGCATGTCAGCCCAATCCACTATATAATAATAGTCCTCATCGAGAGTGTCCTCAATGAAAGATATCATTCCCGCACTTTTATGCATTAGTGCCCGCAACAAGTGGGCGGGTTCAATTTTGGGCGATTTGTTGTCTGTTGCGAACGACTGTGCAATATGTACTAAGTCGAAAGGCAGTTTTGAAAGTTGTTCAGTGTATTTATCCATAGTTTCTGTGGTTTTAGAGGTAAGCATATTCTACCGACACCCCTACTTGTAACTTTTTGGTTCAGGGATAGTACCGCTTGCAACAACGATACAGATTGAAGCATCAGAGCTTCAGTTGGTGTTACATTAGACAATGTCAACATTCCAAAAATACATGATATACAAAAAAGGCGTAGGTGTCTGTTTCTTCTGCCTATCCTGGGAACACAGGCTCTCGCATTGCCCAACCCACACAGGATAGACAACGCAGTTAGCCCACGCCAATACGAATATATACACTAAAGTAATATATAAACGTACCACGTAGACGCTTCGGTTGTCATCTGCCTGCTGTGGGTTTGGAACTTGCGAGATTCGTGTTCCACAACGACAGACGTTCGAAAACGTCTTTCTCATATATAAGACCGCCCGCCGCCCAAGATGGGCTAACAAACGATGCTGCAAATTTAAGAAACATTTAGCAAACAGCAAAGCTTTTTTATAGAAAAGCCTTGCTGTTTAATGTTTTTTAAATGTTAGTGATTCAGGTTATTATTAATTATTTTCCTTCGTACCATTTTTTGAGGATGTAGAAGGCTTTTTTCTTTTCGCCCTGGTCGGAGTAGAGACCCTTACGGTTGTAGTAGTCCTGTATGCCGTCGAGGACGCGGCGGGGCGAGCGGAAGTCTTTCAACACCCATGGTGTGCAGCCGGCAAGTCCTTCTATGCGGTCGAGCATGGGGGTGTTCTGGATGTAAAGGTTCTCCTGGAACTCCTCGGTCCAGCGCTGGTTCTTCTCGCCGTGCAGTCCGGCCTTGGCACCGCCACCGAACTCGCTGACGATGACAGGCTTGTCGTAGGGCACCTCCCAGGTCATCTTAGGGGCATCGTTGACGTCGCGATACCATCCTATGTACTGGTTGAACGACACTATGTCCACATACTGGTGCATGTTGTCCTGCAGACGGTTGTGGTAGTTGGAGGCGCTTGTCACCTCCATGGCCATGGATATGAGGCGTGTGTCATCGAGTGTTCGTGCGTATGTGGCCAGGGAGCTGAGGAACTGGTCGCGCTCAGGTGAGTGTGGTGTCTCGTTGGCTATCGACCAGATGATGATGTTTGCCCTGTTCTGGTCGCGGCGTATCATGTCGGTGAGCTGTCGCTGGGCGTTGTCGTATGTGGCCTTGTTTTTCCATGATATGGTCCAGTAGACTGGTATCTCGCTCCATACGAGGATGCCCTGGCGCTCTGCCTCGCGTATGGCGTACTCGTTGTGTGGGTAGTGGGCCAGGCGTACGAAGTTGCATCCCAGCTCTTTTGCCCAGGAGAGTAGTGTGCGTGCTGTGGCAGTGCCGTTGGCGCGTCCTCCTCCGTTGGGGGCTTCCTCGTGTATGCTTACTCCGCGCAGGAAGATGGGCTTGCCGTTGAGCAGGAGCTGCTTGCCGCGGGTCTCTATGGTGCGGAAGCCGATGCTGTCGGCGATAATATCGCCGAATACGGGGCTTTTAGCGGTGGTTTTGCCGGAGGCGGGGGTATCGGCGCTAATATCGCCGGATACAGGACTTTTGGCGGTGGGGGCGGCGAGAGCCAGCTCCACGCGGTAGAGCTTCGGGGTTTCGGGCGACCAGAGCGTGAGGTGCTTCGACTTGACGGTGATGGTGGCGTTTATGCTGCCGGTGGTGTCGGTGGTGAAGGTCTGCTTCACCTTCAGTTCCGGGATGGAGAGCATCACCTTCCTTCCTGGCTCCTTGGTGTTAATGTTAAGTGAGAAGTTGAGCTTCTGCGAAGACGGAACCTTCGCAGCGCTGTAGCCGCCTTTCTCAAGAGACAGGGAGTAGTTTTCAATGTATGTGTCAGGTACGCTGACGAGGAGCACGTCGCGTGTTATGCCTCCGTAGTTCCACCAGTCGAAGATCTGTGTCGGCACGTTGTCGCGGTGGCGCTTGTTGTCCACCTTCACTATCAGCACGTTCTCCCCCTCACGGAGCTGGTCGGTGACATCGGCGTTGAATGGTGTGAATCCGCCCACATGGTGCATGATGTGATGGCCGTTGAGATAGACATGTGTATCGTAGTTTGCCGCGCCGAAATAGAGCAACACCCTGTTTGACTTGCTGTCAATGCTTTGGCTTTGGCCAGCTTTCACTTCTCCGTTTTCCACCTGGAATGAGCGTTTGAACCACACTGTGCCCTCGTAGAAGAACAGGCGTTCGTCCTGTGTGTTCCAGTCGCCCGGTATGTTCATTGTGGCGGCCTTGTCGAAGTCGTACTCTATGAGGTCCTCTGGCCGTTTTGGCTTGGCGTTTTGGAAGAACCCCCATCGCGTTGGGTTCATTCGGTAGTCGTAGTAGCCTTCTTCCTGGACGTCAATAATATAGTTCCACTTGCCGTTGAGCGAGACGCACTGGCGGTTCAACACATTGCCCACGAGGGGCACTTCCGCGGCCTTTGCGGCCATGACGGCCACGAGTGCGGCCAATAATGTTTTCAGTCTGTACATTGTTTTATGCTTTCTTTTATAAAGACATCATCTTGATGACATCGGCAATGTCAAGTTGCCCGTCACCGTTGAGGTCGGCCTCTGGTCGGAATGTGCCGTCTGCTATATATCCCACGAGCAGTTCCAAGTCTTTGGAGTCTGTCACTCCGTCGCCATTCAGGTCTCCGTATATGCTCATTCCGGGAAACCCGGCCGCTTCCTCAACCCGAAGCTCGCCTCCTTCTATTTTTATGCGCAGCACCTTTGTGCTGATGGTCACATCCTTGCTTATGCTCTTCCCTTGGGATGCTGCTGTCACAGTCAGGTTGTTTTTGCCCTTCACCAGGTTGAGCAGGTAAATGGTCGAGGGGTCTCCCTCAGCCTGTATGGCCTCTACGTCGCTTCCTCCGATGAAGAACCGTACGGTGTTGGTCACCGAATGGTTCTGTTGCGCCTTGAAGGTGGCTGTCGCCCCTTTTTCCCCGATGGTGGTCTTTGTTGTGAAGACAGGTTTGCCCACTCTGTTGTACACATCGGTTAGTGTACACTCCTCATTGCCGGCGAAGTTGGAGAGCAGGAGGTAGTATGTGTTGGCTGTCGGCTCG
>Ga0247610_10000589_pt1 | contig 49831 bp, 40 predicted proteins | sample 174DNAGHGhighgp2_FD_193483 | JGI IMG/M metagenome (GOLD analysis project Ga0247610, IMG submission 193483) | Sheep rumen microbial communities from Palmerston North, Manawatu-Wanganui, New Zealand - 1742 DNA GHGhigh gp2 | ecosystem: Host-associated > Mammals > Digestive system > Stomach > Rumen...
AGAATATTTTGATGCTTACCGCATTGATCATGTCCTGGGCTTCTTCCGTATATGGGAGATTCCTGCTAATGCCGTGCATGGTTTGCTGGGACAGTTCTCACCATCGCTGGGCATGACCGTGCCAGAGATTGAGGGCTATGGATTGAAGTGGCAGGAAGACCTGTTCACTACACCATTTATTGCCGACTGGACTCTGGAACGTGTATTCGGTGAACGTGCCCAGTATGTGAAGGATACTTTCCTTGACCGGAAACACGATGACCTGTGGCAGATGAAACCAGAGTTCGACACACAACGCAAGGTGGAAGCATGGTTTAAGGACAAGGATGACAACAATCTTCGCGATGGGCTCTATGCACTGATCAGCGATGTGCTCTTCGTGCCGGACCGTAAGGACAGTAAGAAGTTCCATCCGCGCATCGGTGTACAGAACGACTTTATCTATGAAACGCTCTACGATGGTGACAAGTACAACTTCAACCGCCTTTATAACGATTATTTCTATCGTCGCAATAACCAGTTCTGGTATCATGAGGCCATGAAGAAACTGCCACGCCTCACACAGGCTACCCGTATGCTTGTGTGTGCAGAGGACCTTGGTATGGTACCCGACTGCGTCCCCTGGGTGATGAACGAACTGCGTATTCTCTCGCTCGAGATTCAGTCCATGCCAAAGGACGATACTGTACGCTTTGGTCATCTCTCGCGCAACCCCTATCGTTCCGTTTGTACAATTTCCACACACGACATGCCAACATTACGTCAATGGTGGGACGAAGACGAAGAACGTACCCAAGACTACTTTAACTCCATGCTCTATCGCAGTGGCGCTGCACCACATCCCCTGCCAGGATGGTTGGCTATGGAGATAGTAAGCCGTCATCTCACTTCACCTTCCATGCTTTGTCTGCTGTCGTTACAAGACTGGCTTGCTATGGACGAAGATTTGCGCTTGCCCGATCAGAATGCAGAACGCATCAATATCCCGGCTAACCCTCGTCACTACTGGCGCTATAGAATGCACATCACAATAGAACAACTGATGCAAGCCGACGAATTCAATAGTACAGTGAGTGAACTGATAAAAAATAGTGGACGAAAATAACTTTCAAAACCACCAATACATATGAATTTAAGAAGACTGCTCTTCCTGCTGATGCTCGTGCCTGTGATGGCAACGGCTCAGACCATTAAGTCGCCAAATGGCAACATCGTATTGACATTCTCACTCGATGGCAATGGGCGTCCTACTTATGAGATGACTTATAAAGGTAAGGCCGTTGTCAAACCCTCTCATCTTGGATTGGAACTTGCCAAGGACAAGCATGCGTCTTTAGGTACAAACGAGCGTGACCTGATGGATGGTTTTCGTATTGCCAATACGGAGACAACGGCGTTCGACGAGACATGGCAACCCGTTTGGGGCGAGACACGTGATATCCGCAACCACTATAATGAATTGGCTGTCACGCTGACGCAAAGCTTGAAACAGCCACGTGTTACTGCTAATGAAGGCGAGCGGGGCATGTATGAGGAGCTTCGCGAGCGTAACATCATTATTCGTTTCCGTGTATATGACGATGGTATAGGCTTCCGTTATGAGTTCCCGCAGCAGGAAAACCTTAATTATTTCCTTATCAAGGACGAACGGTCTGAGTTTGCCATGGCTGGTGACCATATTGCATGGTGGCTGCCAGGTGATTATGATACTCAGGAGCAGGAGACACAACAGACTCGACTATCTGAAATCCGCGATCGATTCCAGCAGGCAGTCAACTGGGGTAACTCCTCTGTGGCAGTCTTCTCGCCTACTGGTGTGCAGACATCTCTGCAGATGAAGACCGACGACGGGCTGTATATCAATATCCACGAAGCAGCCTGTCTGGACTATGCTACGATGCACCTGGAGTTGGTCGATGCTAAAACCACGCAGCTGACGACTAAGCTCATGGGTTCCAGCAACCGATATACACCAGCTCCCGAGCCCTCTAACTATCCATTGCCTCAGCCGTTCACTTTCGTCAGCCATCTAACACCTGACGCTACGGGACTGAAGGGTTGCATGCAGACACCTTGTTCCACGCCCTGGCGTACGGTGATGGTTAGTGACGATGCACGCGACATGCTGTCTTCGAACTTGATACTTAACCTCAACGAGCCTTGTAAACTGGAAGATACTTCATGGATTCATCCTACAAAATATTGTGGTGTTTGGTGGGAGATGATTGTTGGAAAGAGCAACTGGCATTACACTAACGATTTCCCCAGCATCAAGCTCGGCCAAATAGACTGGAACAGTGTGAAGCCTCATGGACGCCATGCTGCCAATAATGAGAAGGTGAAGCGTTACATAGACTTTGCTGCGAAGAATGGACTGGACGAGGTGCTGGTCGAAGGCTGGAACGTTGGCTGGGAAGACTGGGCAAACATGTGGAAGCGTGATGTCTTCGACTTTGTGACTCCATATCCTGATTTCGATATTCAGATGCTCAACGACTATGCTCATTCCAAGGGAGTGAAACTGCTCATGCACCATGAAACCAGCTCCAGCTCACAGAACTATGAACGGCATATCAAGGAGGCATTTGAACTGATGAACCATTATGGCTACGATGCAGTGAAGACTGGATACGTGGGTGACATCATTCCTCGTGGTGATCATCACTATTCGCAGTCAATGAACAATCACTATCTCTATGTTATTCAGGAGGCTGCCAAGCACCATATCATGGTCAACTCGCATGAAGCAACCCGGCCTACAGGACTATGTCGTACTTATCCAAACCTGGTAGGTGGTGAATCAGCACGTGGCACAGAGTACGAAGCATTCGGCGGCAGTCGGCCTGACCATACCTGTATATTGCCTTTCACACGTCTGCAAGGCGGACCAATGGATTATACTCCTGGCATTTTTGTTACGAGGCTCAACACATGGAGCGACAATACCTCGTGGGCACGTATAACCATCTGTGGCTCGTTGGCTCTCTACCTGACCATGTACAGTCCATTGCAGATGGCTGCTGATTTGCCTGAGCATTATGAACAGTTCGATGATGCCTTCCAGTTCATACGCGATGTTGCATGCGACTGGGATGAGTCTATCTACCTGGAGGCAGAACCGGCAGACTACATCACTGTAGCACGTAAGGCAAAGGGTACTGACAACTGGTTTATTGGTGGAAAGTGTGACGAGAATGGTCATCAGTCTGTTATACGACTCGATTTCCTTGACAAGGGCCGTAAGTACGAGTGTACTATCTATGCTGATGCAAAAGGTGCACATTACGAAACCAACCCACAGGCATATACTATCACGAAGAAGACTGTTAAGCGTGGCGATGTACTCAAACTGACAGAAGCTCCTGGAGGTGGATTCGCTGTATCTCTAATTGCTAAATAGAACATCTCTTCTTATAGAATGTGATAAAGAAAAAGCGACAAGTGAGACATCTCACTTGTCGCTTTTTGTCGGGATGAGGCGACTCGAACGCCCGACCCCTACGTCCCGAACGTAGTGCGCTACCAACTGCGCTACATCCCGAATGATTTTGCGAAATCGCCTGCAAAGGTACACCTTTTTTCTGAATTACGTGCAAAAAAGCAGGAAAAATCTTGTTCCGTCTATAAAAATGTCAGAGCAGTTCAGGTAACTCGTAAAGTTTCATGCTGTTGCTGCCTTTAATGAGGATATAATGGTTGGAAGGCTGCTCCTGACGTATGGCAGATTTAACCTCTTCGACATCAGCAAACTGGCGGAAGGGATGGTTAGTGGCAGCAAACTCACTACCTACCAGCCATACTTCTTCGAAGTGGGCTTTCTTCAGCATGTCAATAATACGCTGGTGCTCCTCTTGGCTCACACTGCCCAATTCGCGCATGTCACCCAGAATAACCATCTTGTGTTCAACCTCCATCAGACGGAAGTTCTCCAAAGCGGCTGTCATGGACGAAGGATTGGCATTATAGGCATCTACAATAAGATGGTTCTTCTCTGTGACGGTCATCTGACTGCGGTTGTTGCTGGGAACATAATTGGTCAGTGCCTCGCAGATATTCTTACGGTCGATACCGAAGTTGATGCCAACGGCAATGGCTGCTAACAGGTTGTCGATGTTGTATGCTCCAATCAGGTGTGTCTGTACCTTGTGCCATTTTGTAGAACGTCCTTCTTCTTCCAGTGTCATTAGTGGCTCACGCCAACGGAATTTTAGGAACGGAGCGCAAGAGATAACTTCGCCGCTGATGCAGGTGTCTTGGTTGTCTGGGTTAGTGGAGTAGGGGGTGAGCCATATCTCCTCGTCATCACCTATCTGGTCAATCAGATATTCGTTGTCCGCATTGATGAAGATAAGACCGTCTTGACGTGTGCGTAAGAAGTCGTAGAGCTCACATTTCGTCTTGATAACCCCTTCGAACGATCCAAACCCTTGCAGGTGAGCACGTCCTACGTTGGTGATGAGGCCACAGGTAGGCTCTGCTGTCTCGGCCAGTGTCTTGATGTCGCCAGGATGGCTGGCTCCCATTTCAATGACGGCTATCTGGTGTTCTTTGTTCAAACGGAACAACGTCTTGGGAACGCCTACGTCGTTATTGAAGTTTCCTTGTGTGTAGAGTACGTTAAACTGTGTGGAAAGCACGGCAGCAACCAGTTCCTTTGTTGTTGTCTTGCCATTGGTGCCAGTGATGCCGATGACGGGAATGTCGAACTGCCTGCGATGCTCGCGTGCCAGGTCCTTGAATGTCTGCAAGGTGTCATCTACGAAGATGAGACGGTCGTCGGTATTGTTTCTCAGTTCTTTGTCATCAACGATGGCATAGGCACATCCGTCTCGAAGTGCCTGCAACGCATATTGATTGCCGTCAAACTTCTCGCCTTTCAGTGCAAGGAAGATGCTGCCTTCCGGGCAGTTGCGTGAGTCGGTCGTAATACACGGATGTTGCTTGTATAACTCGTATAGTTTCTTAATATCCATAGTTTTTAGATGATTTTGAGTGCAAAGGTAATAAAAATTCATAATTCGTAATTCATAATTCATAATATTTTTGTATTTTTGCAACGTTATGAATTATACGCTGAATTGTGGTGGACGACTGCTTAGTCTTGACACACCTCAGGTGATGGGAATACTCAATGTTACGCCCGACTCGTTCTATGCAACATCGAGGGTAGAGACGGAAGAGGCGATAGCTCGTCGTGCCCATGAGATAGTAGAGCAGGGTGCAGCCATCATTGACGTGGGGGCATGCTCGACAAGACCTGGCAGCGAACCAGTCTCAGCCCAGCAGGAGTCGGAGCGTCTTAGACTGGCGTTAGGTGTTATTCGTCGTGAAATGCCTGATGCCATCGTCAGTGTTGACACGTTCCGTCCGGACATCGCTCGTATGGCTGTAGAGGAGTTGGGTGCTGACATTATCAATGATGTAGGTCAGTCTGCGTCGTCGGTCAATGATCGTCGTTCGGTGTCAATGTATCGGATGGTAGCACGTCTGGGTGTTCCCTATGTCTTGGTGTCCCGTGAGTTTGGCATGTCATCCATGTTGATGTGGCTTTCTGGCGAGGTGCAGGCTTTGCGTGACTGCGGACAGAAAGACATTATCATTGACCCGGGCTTTGGCTTTGGCAAGACGCTGGAAGAAAACTATAGTGTGTTACGCGACCTTGAACAGCTACAGCTGTTAGAGTTGCCTGTTCTGGTAGGTGTGTCACGAAAGTCTATGATATATAAACTGCTGGGTGTTCAACCCGATGCAGCACTTAATGGTACGTCAGTGTTACATGTCATGGCCCTTGAGCGTGGAGCCAAGATTCTCCGTGTTCACGATGTTCGTGAGGCTGTGGAGTGTGTAAGAATTAATAAGATGTTATATGTTTGAATTTATTGACATTGGTATTAAGGATATCATCGACATCGTCCTGGTGGCGTTGATGCTTTTCTATGTCTATCGACTGATGAAGGAGTCACGGTCGTTGAATGTCTTTATCGGCATTATCATGTTTGTCGTTGTCTGGCTGTTTGTTTCTCAGATTCTGGAGATGAAGCTGTTGGGCAGCATCATGGATAAACTGGTTAGTGTGGGTGTGATTGGTCTGATTGTGTTGTTTCAGGAGGAGATACGAAAGTTCTTCTATAATGTGGGTTCTCAGCAACGCATGCGAGCCTTACGTCGTATCCTGACACTGGGTCGTAGTCATAGTGGTGACCGTGACGCAAAGAAGACCATGATGCCGGTGGTGATGGCCTGTATGAATATGAGTCGTCGGAAGGAGGGAGCGCTGATAGTCATTGAGCGTAGCATCCCACTTGACGATATTGTCCAGACTGGTGACGTGATAGATTCCAATGTGAGTCAACGGCTCATAGAAAACATTTTCTTCAAGAATTCCCCCCTGCATGATGGTGCTATGATCATCTCGGATGCACGCATTAAAGCTGCAGGCTGCATCCTGCCAGTCAGTCACGACTTGGATATTCCCAAAGAGTTAGGTCTTCGCCACCGTGCAGCCATGGGTGTCTCGCAGGAGAGTGATGCCTTGGCTATTGTTGTTTCCGAAGAGACAGGAGGTATTTCTGTTGCATCACGTGGTCATTTCAGTCTTCATTTGACGGCCGAGGCACTTGAGAGTATTCTGTCGAAGGAATTGGCATAACACATAAATTATACTAAAAGTGATAAGTGATAAGCGAAAAATGAAAAGTTTTTTTGTAATTTTGCAGTCATTCCACTAAAACAAACAATAAAAAGACAAACAAGCTATGAGTTTAATTGAACAAATCATTGCGCGTGCCAAGAGTAACAAGCAGCGCATCGTGCTTCCCGAGGCAGAAGAGGAACGTACACTGAGAGCAGCCGACCGTGTGTTGGCAGAGGACATTGCTGACCTGATACTCATCGGTAATCCTGAGAAGGTACATGCTTTGGCTGCCGAGTGTGGCCTGACCAACATTGACAAAGCCACACTGATTGATCCACTGAATTGTGACAAGAGCGAGGAATATGCCCAGCTGCTGACCAAGCTACGCGAAAAGAAAGGTATGACCATAGAAAAAGCCCGTGAACTGGTAAAGGATCCTCTTTATCTGGGTTGTATGATTATCAAGACCGAAGGTGCAGATGGTCAGATCAGTGGTGCGCTCTCAACGACGGGTGAGACACTGCGTCCTGCATTACAGATTATCAAGTGTGCTCCTGGCATTACCTGTGTCAGTGGTGCCATGCTGATGATTACCAATAAGCCAGAGTATGGTGAGAATGGTGTGTTGGTAGTAGGTGATGTTGCCGTTACTCCTATGCCCGATGCTAATCAGCTCAGTCAGATTGCTGTATGTACAGCGCAGACAGCTAAGTCGGTTGCCGGTTTCACTGATCCCCGTGTTGCCATGCTGAGCTTCTCTACAAAGGGCAGTGCCACGCACGAGGTGGTTGACAAGGTGATTGAGGCTACAAAACTGGCTAAGGAGCTTGATCCAACGCTGAAGGTCGATGGTGAGTTGCAGGCTGATGCAGCACTCGTTCCAAGTGTGGGAAAGAAGAAGGCTCCCGGTTCAGAGATTGCTGGTAATGCCAATGTGCTGGTATTCCCCAACCTGGAAGTAGGCAATATAGCTTACAAACTGGTGCAGCGCTTAGGTGACGCTATTGCTATTGGTCCTATCCTTCAGGGTATCGCCCGTCCAGTTAACGACCTGAGCCGTGGTTGCAGCGTGGAAGATATTTATTATCTGGTAGCCATCACAGCTTGTCAGGCCATGGATGCCAAGAAATAATTGATAATTGACAATTGATAATTAATAATTATGAAAATATTAGTATTAAACTGTGGCTCGTCCTCAATCAAGTACGCACTGTACAACATGGACGACAAGAGTGTGATGACAAGTGGCGGTGCTGAGCGTGTAGGCTTGGATGGTGCTTTTGTCAAGGTAAAACTGGCCAATGGCGAGAAAAAGCAGATTATGCACGACATACCCGAGCATACTGAGGGTGTGAAGTTTATTTTCTCCTTGTTGACTGACCCGGAGATTGGCGTGATCAAGGACCTTAAAGAAATTGATGCCGTTGGTCACCGTATGGTGCACGGTGGTGAGAAGTTCAATAAGTCGGTGATTCTGACTGACGAAGTGCTTAAGGCTTTTGAAGAGTGTTCTGACCTTGCTCCCCTGCATAACCCTGCCAACCTGAAAGGTGTCAATGCCGTAAAGGAACTGATGCCTGGTCTGCCCCAGGTGGGTGTGTTTGACACTGCTTTCCATCAGACCATGCCTCCCAAGGCTTTCATGTATGCCATTCCTTACGAGCTGTATGAGAAGTATGGTATTCGTCGTTATGGTTTCCATGGCACCAGCCATCGTTACGTGTCAGCACGTGCATGCGAGTTCCTTGGTATTCCTGCCGAGGGTACAAAAATGGTTACCTGCCACGTAGGCAATGGCGGTTCGATTGCTGCTATAGTTGATGGCAAGTGCATTGATACCTCTATGGGTCTCACCCCACTGGAAGGTCTGGTCATGGGTACACGTGCCGGTGATATCGACGGTGGTGCTGTGACATTCATCGAGAAGAAGTTAGGTTTGGATGCCGATGGCATGTCGAACCTGTTGAATAAGAAGAGTGGTGTGGCTGGTATCACCGGTGGCTCGTCTGACATGCGTGACGTGGAGAACGCTGCCAAGGAAGGTGATCCACGTGCTAAGCTGGCTCAGGATATGTATTTCTATCGCATTAAGAAGTACATTGGCGCCTATGCCGCTGCCATGGGAGGTCTTGATGTCGTTGTCTTTACTGCCGGTGTAGGTGAGAACCAGGTCAGCATGCGTAGTGAGGTCTGCAAGGACATGGAGTTCCTGGGTATCAAGCTCGACGAGGAGCGTAACAAAGTTCGTGGTGATGAGGCCATCATCTCTGCCGATGACTCTCGTGTCAAGGTAGTTGTAATTCCTACTGATGAGGAGTTGATGATTGCTACAGACACAATGAATCTGCTGAAGTAATCTTACTTTGGTACAATTATACTAAAAGGGCGGTTATGCAGAAAAGCATATCCGCCCTTTTTTCTTTATAGATACTGAATGTTTTGCATGAATTGCTGGTAGTTCTTCTCTTTAGTTGCGTCCATGATAAAGAAGAGGTCGATAATACCCCAGATGAAAGGAATGAAGAACAGGATACCGCAGGAGATGAAAAAGATGCACCACGCAACGATGCTGAAAATGAGTTTCAGCACTCCCATGTTGGTATCGCCAATATAGAAACGGTCAATGCCAAGACTTCCAAGTGTGAGTCCCAAAACAAGTGCAACCATGGGGTCTTTATAGCTCATTGTAAGTAATTGTGCAGCATCGTTGGAAGACCTGCGCTGCAACTCGGCTTTTATCTCTGGTATTCGTTGAGCTGGGAAATACTTGGCATAGCTCATGAGTAACATGTTGATGTCTGTCATTGTAGTATGGTGTTTGTTGTATGATTATTCTATAGCTGTCCGTGTTTATAGCGCCAGATGTTATACCCCCAGACGCAGAGTTCGAAGATGATGATTGGTATATAAACTGCAGGACGGTTGACTTTCTTGTTAAGCTTGGCTGAGTAGGTATCAAGCAGGTTCGTATGGCGAATCATATCATAGACCATCAGGCAGACGCCTGCAGCGAGGTAAGGAACCACCAGATAGACATTTGGGTTCATGAAGAATGCATCGATAGGGTGTCCCTTTAATAATAATAGGAACGCGCGCGTACCACCGCATCCTGCACATGGCAGGTCGTAAACCAGTCGTGATGGGCAAGAAACAAAATCATAGCCTGCGTGCTGTGTTAAGATGACAATCAGCACCCAGACTATGCCACCAATACATATCATGATAAGGTTCTTGTGTCTTGCCACGATTGCTTAGAGGTAGCTAATGGTCTGCATGAATTTCTGATAGTTCTTCTCTTTGGTGGCACCCGTGATGAGGAACAGGTCGATGATTGCCCAGATTCCGCATCCGCCTCCAGTGATGAACTTAGCCACACCATAGCCGATGTCACCGATATAGAAACGGTCAATGCCGCTGACGCCGAGGAAACAAACGAGTGAAAGGATAAGGGCTACGGTTGGGTCCTTGTACTCCATGGCTAATGCTTGCTGAGCACGCTGGGGACCTATCTCCTCCAGTGTCTGGCGAATAGCAGGTATAGACTCCTCCGGGAAGTACTTGGCACAGTTCATAAAAAGCAAGTTTGTCTGATTGTCCATAATGTGTAAGGTGTTTATTAAACTAATAACATCAAGCACCGTTGTTGCGCAGCAGTGCTTGATGTGTATTGTCCAGTTATTACTTTAATAATTACAGAATCTCGTTCAGTTTGTTCATGTTGAACTCCTTAGTACGCTTGCCAGCAGAGAACAAGTCAATGATGGACCATATACCACATCCACCACAAGTACACAACTTAATGATAGCATTTGTTGTATCGCTCAGCATGAAGCGGTCAACACCATAACCACCCAGGAAGAATGCAATAATCAACATGGTTGTTGGGTTTTTGAACTGCAGCATGTTCAGTTCATCAAACTTGCTGTCGTCTGCAGCTTCCAGTCTTTCACGAATCTCGGTCAGTGCCTCTTCGGGCAGCTCTGCCTGGTGAGCAGCCAGAAATTGATCAATTTTTTCTTTAATCATAATTGTAAGTTTTTATAGGTTGAAAATAAATTGCTTTATAAGTATGTACAAATTTCGTTTGCAAATTTAACTAAATTTTTTGTATGCAGACTTTTATTGGTATTAAAAAATGTTAAGGGCGGCTTTCTCCTTCCACATATTCTTCAAGGAACATATGTTCACCGTCGTAAACAGCATAGGTAAACTGACTAATCCAGTCACCTAAAATCATTACTCGTGCCTTCTTTGTCAGTTGTAAGTCCAGTTCTATGTGTCGGTGACCATAGATATAATAGTCAATGTTAGGATGGTTCTGCATGTATTGTCGCGTATAGCGTACCAGGTACTCTTTGTTCTCACCCATGTATGGAGGAATACCAGTTTCTTTGTGCTTGTTATAACTGTGCTTGGCCCACGTCTGTCCCAACCAGATGCTCCAGCGGGGGTGTATGGTAGAGAAGGCCAACTGGCAGGCACGGTTATGGAAGAACCATCGCAACAACTTGAACTTCTTGTTGGGGTCACCCAGTCCGTCGCCATGAGCCAGGAAGAAAATCTTTCCATATATCTCTGTGGTAAGTGGCTGTTTGTGTAGTATGACACCACATTCCTTTTCCAGGTAGTTATATGCCCAGATGTCATGGTTGCCGGTGAAGAAATGTACCTCAACGCCCATGTCGGTCAGTTCGGACAGTTTCCCAAGGAATCGGGTATATCCCCGTGGCACTACATATTTATATTCGTACCAGAAGTCAAAGATGTCGCCCAGCAGATAGACGGCAGCAGCTTTCTCCTTGATGCTGTCAAGAAATCGTACGAGTCGTCGTTCCTGCATTCGTCCATGAGGAATGCCCCAGGAACCCAAGTGGGCGTCGGAAAGAAAATAAATGTTCTTCATATCAATCAAATCCTAATTCGATTCTTGCTTCTTCGCTCATCATGCTCTGGTCCCAGGCTGGTTCGAACACGAGGTTGACAGTGGCACTCTTTATGTTTTCAACACTTTCTACCTTGGTGCGTACATCTTCGAGGATGAAGTCAGCTGCAGGACAGTTGGGTGCAGTAAAGGTCATGTCAAGTTCCACGCTACCGTCATCCAGAACGTCAATCTTGTAAATCATGCCCAGGTCGTAGATGTTAACGGGTATCTCTGGGTCATAGACTGTTTTCAACACATCGACGATGCGTTCTTCTATCTGTGTCTTCTCTTCTTGCGTCATTGTTATATGTTGTTTGTTGTTACTCGTCGTCTTCCACGTTTTAATAATCCTCACAATCGTTGCAGTCCATGTTGATATCGCAAGCCTCAAGGTTTACGTTAAAGACATTGGTGCCGCCATGACTCTCAATACTGCTGTTCCTGACGGTGAGAGGGCTCTGACAGGAGAATACCTCACGTTTGTTGTTGAGAAACATACATTTGTCCATGGTAACGTCGCTGCAAGTTTCGTCCATATAGATGCCCATGGTATTGCTGTATATCTGACAGCCAAAAAAGAGCGCCCATTGTGTGTCAAAGAGTCTGATGCCCCAATTGCTACAGCCATAGAAATGTGTGTCGTTGGCACTGACCCCTTTGCAACTCTTGAGCGTCAGTCCATTAACACCACAACCGAAGAGACGGCAGTTGTTCACTGCAATGTCCTCGCAGTCATGAAACTCCAGTACGTCGCCCACGCAGTCGCCTGTATCCGTATGGCCCATGGTGAAGTTGCTGATACCAATATTCTGGCAGTTGATGAACATCATGACTGTAGCATAGCGAGGATCGACCTGTAGGTAGGCACCGTAGTTGCCTTTACCTTCAATGTTGATATTACTCATGCCTACGATAATGAGCTGGTTACCGTCGTATTCTGAGCTATAGTAAATACCCGGTTTGGTCTGAACCCTTATCCAGTCGGGGTCCAGGTTGTAGGGCTTGATACGGCCTTCAGCTATGAGTTCATTGAGAGCATCAGTCAGGTTCACTGCATCATTGCCAGTGGTCATGGTGATGTTTGCGTTGCTTTTGAGTGCAAGGATAAAGTCACGTGCCGTACGCACCTGTTGTGCATAGGTGGTGACATGGGAACTCAAGCATAGTGTGAGTACAACTAATGTCCTGAAGACAATTGTTGTGATGATGGATGTTCTTTTTTTCATAGGTCTTGGCTTTTAGTTGTTTTATAATTATAAACGTCCTTCTTCGTGATAGCTATAGTATGCACCGTCAGTGACGATGATATGGTCAAGGAAGTGGATGCGCATCACGTCGCAGGCATTGCGAACAGTTCTTGTCAGCAGGTCGTCATCCTTGCTGGGATGCAGGCTGCCGGAAGGGTGATTGTGTGCCAGAGCAATGATGGTGGCATTAGCCATCACGGCCTCCTTGATGATGAGTCGCACGTCAACGGCAGTCTCGGTGATGCCGCCATGTGACAGGCGCACGCTTTTTATGAGTCGGAAGTTGTGGTTCATGAGCAATACCCATGCCTCTTCCACGTCGAGGTCCTGCATGCGTGTGTGCAGATAGTTGTATATGCGGGTAGCAGTGCCAAGGTCCGGACGTTCCTCATGTCCTTCACGCTGTCTGCGCTTTCCCAGTTCGCAGGCTGCCAGAATGGTGATGGCTTTAGCCTCTCCAATGCCTTTGTACTGCATAAGTTCCCTGACAGACAACTTCCCCAGTGTGTTCAGATTGTTGTTACAGTCAGCCAGCACATGTTTCATCAGGTCAACGGCACTTTCTGTAGTAGAACCTGACCCAATAAGAATAGCCAACAGCTCGGCACTGCTCAGTGCCTCTGCTCCCAGTGCAGCGAGTTTCTCGCGTGGCCGGTCTTCTTCTGCCCAATGGGCTATGGTCAACTTGTTACTTTTCACTTATTACTTATAAAAGTCCTTTTCGAACGCTGTAAACTCATCCTTCCTCAGCACGTACCGTTTCCACCATGCCGTGAGGAATCCAGTTCCGTAGCCCATCAGCTGTACGAATGCAGCAGGAATGCTGAGGAATCCAACCTTTAAGCTTCTGCTCTGACGTGTGGAATCAATGAGGATGATCAGGCAGTAGAACAGTATGGGTGCCAGGGCAATCACTACCACCCAATACCACATACGGAAATCCTCCGGCTTGCCATAAACCATCATGACACGTCCCAAGGCGCCTGTCAGTATCAGTATGATGACACCTATGGTAAAGACTGTTGGTAACAGATGTACCAGTTTCATCGTTCCTGGGTGACGTTTCTCCAAATGAATGCGTGCTATGCCGCTGTTGAAGACCTGTCGGAAGAACTTGCGGAAGTCGGTACGTCGCTTGTGCCACACCCATGCCTTGGGAAACAGCTGTGGCTGGTAGCCTGCCTCTACAATGCGGTAGCTGAAATCAATGTCCTCGCCAAAGCGCATCTTCGAGAATCCACCTAACTTCATATAGACATCACGACGTATGCCCATGTTAAACGAACGGGGGTAGAATTTGTCCAGTTTCTTCTTTCCGCCTCGTATGCCTCCTGTAGTAAAGAATGATGTCATAGAGTAGGAAATAGCCTTCTGTACGGGAGTGAACGACTCATGGGCAGCGTCAGGACCTCCAAAACATACTGTCTGGGAGTTCTCCACACCGGCCTTGACAGCAGCCATGTAACCTTCGGGCAGTACTACGTCAGAGTCGAGAATGATAAGATAATCGCCCTTTGCACGCTCTGCACCGTAGTTGCGACTCTGACCAGGTCCACTGTTGTCCTTAAAGAAATAGTGCAAGTCAAGCATGTCCGCGTATTTGTCGCAAACGTCCTTGCATTGCGTGGTCGAGCCATCCTCGACAATAATCACTTCAAAGTCCTTTACCGTTTGCCGGGTCAGGCTTTGCAGCAACTCATCCACCTCGTCGGGGCGGTTGTAAACGGGAACGATGACAGAATAATTCATGCTCAGTTTATAGTTTACAACGAAAAAGTAATAGTTATGATTTGTTTGCTGTCGTCGCTGCCGACATCAATGTAATCATAACTATTCACTATACACTCTGAACTATTAACTAATAGTGAGAGATTACTCTTTAGCACGTGCCAGATAGCTGCCGTCGCGTGTGTCAATCTGAATGAGGTCACCCTCGTTGATGAACAGAGGAACACGTACCTCTACACCTGTCTCCAGTGTGGCAGGCTTCAGGGTGTTCGTTGCTGTGTCACCCTTAATACCAGGCTCAGAGTGTGTAACGCGAAGAATGGTCTTTACTGGCATCTCAGCATAAAGCACTGTGCCGTCAGTAGTATCGCTGACTACAGACACGACATCGCCTTCCTTCATGTATTCGTGACCGATAACCAGGTCGTTGGCAATGGGAATCTGTTCAAAAGTCTCCTGGTTCATGAAGATACGTCCTTCCTGATCCTCGTAGAGATACTGGTAGTCGCGATGCTCAATGATGACATCCTCCAGTTTCTCACCGATGTTATAGCGGCGTTCCAACACGCGGCCGTCAGTGACGTTCTTTAACTTGATGTTCATGATGGTGTTTCCCTTACCAGGCTTACGGTGCTGGAAGTCAATGCAAACCCAAATGGCACCGTCCATGCGGATGGCGGTTCCTTTCTTGATGTCTTGTGAATTAATCATATTCTTTATTATTATATAATGTGTAATCGTCGTTATCGGGTACAAAGGTACAACAAATAAATTAAAAATTAAAAATTAAAGATGAAAAAGTGAAGTAAAACTTGCATAATTCGAAAGAATTGTGTAATTTTGCAGCCCGAATCGTGAAATAATAACAATAAAAATAAATAGTAAGCAATGAAAAGAACATTCCAGCCACACAATCGTCGCCGCGTCAACAAGCATGGTTTTCGTGAGCGTATGGCAACAAAGAACGGTCGTCGCGTCCTGGCTTCTCGCCGCGCAAAGGGTCGCAAGAAGTTGACGGTATCTGACGAGCATCACGGAAAGTAATTACTCTTTTTAGTGAGTTAAAGAAGAATAGCGGAGCACAGCGTAATGGTTGGGCTCCGTTTTCTTTTCTTGTTTTTCACTTAATTATTTGGTGTTTCCGATATTTCTTTGTACTTTTGTCGGTTGGATACAAATGACACTTTAGAAAGGCGTTATGATAAAGAAGCTGATATCGGCAATAAAAGACTGGCAGCTGTGGGCACACTTGTTGGCTATGGTGCTGGTTGTCTTGCTACTCTGCATAGGCGTGAAGGTGGGACTGGATTTCTATACTCACCACGGCGAGAACGTTGAGGTACCCAATGTGATGAATATGGATTACGACAAGGCCATGATGCTGTTGGAGGAATACGACCTGCGAATAGCTGTGGCAGACTCGGGATATAACAAAAGGATGCCTGCCGATTGTATTCTTGCGCAGACACCCGGTGCCACAGCACGTGTGAAGCCTGGTCATGTGGTTTACGTGACAGTGAACTCACCATCGTCACCAACAGTGATGATTCCTGATATCATTGACAACAGTAGTCTCCGTGAGGCAGAGGCCAAGCTTGCTGCCATGGGGTTCCGTCTGCTTCCTCCCAAGCGTATAGTGGGAGAAAGAGATTGGGTCTATGGCATTATCAGTCGTGGACGCCGGGTAGGTACGGGTGACCGTATCAGTACCGATGCTCCGCTAACTCTCATTGTCGGTTCTGGAGGATACGACAGTGATGAAGCAGGCATGGACGATTATTATGTAGATGATCCGGTAGCGGAACCAGAAACTGAGACCATACCCGTAGAGACCGCTGTCCCTGAGATGGAAGGCTTAACAAACGATACTGATCCTGTGGAATAATGATAGACGAAACAGAGGACATAGAACTTATTGAGGACGACGAAGAACAGCCTACCCAACTATACGAGCATTACCGCTTTGAGGTTGACCGTGGTCAGGTCCCCGTGCGTGTTGATAAGTATATGTTCGAGAAGTTGCAGCATTCGTCGCGCAACCGCATACAAAAGGCTGCCGATGCAGGGTTCGTCCATGTCAATGATCATCCTGTAAAGAGTAATTATAAGGTAAGGCCGGGCGACATCGTGACACTCATGATGGACCGTCCTCACTATGACACAACCATAGAGGCAGAGGATATTCCACTCGACGTGGTGTATGAGGATGATGACTTGATGGTCATCAACAAACCAGCCGGACTGGTGGTACATCCAGGAGTAGGGAATTTCCATGGTACGCTGGTGAATGCAATAGCATGGCACTTGCGTAACCTGCCATCATACGACCCTAACGACCCCAGCGTTGGACTGGTGCATCGCATAGACAAGGATACCAGTGGCTTGCTCGTTGTGGCCAAGACACCAGAGGCCAAGACTGAGTTAGGTGCTCAGTTCTTCAACAAGACGACCCATCGCAGTTATGTGGCATTGGTATGGGGACATTTTACCGAGGATAGTGGACGTATAGAAGGAAACATTGGTCGTGACCCCAAGGACCGTCTGCGCATGGCAGTGTTTCCGCCAGGGTCGGAAATAGGCAAGAGTGCTGTTACGCATTACCGTGTATTGGAGCGCTTTGGCTATACTACACTGGTGGAATGTGTGTTAGAGACAGGACGAACACATCAGATACGTGCTCACATGCGTCATATTGGTCATCCGCTGTTTGCCGACGAGCGCTATGGTGGCATGGAGGTGTTACGTGGAGAGCGCACGTCCAGTTATCGTCAGTATATCAATAACTGTTTCAAACTGTGTAACCGTCAGGTGTTACATGCCAAAACACTGGGGTTCAAGCATCCGAAGACAGGACAGCAAATGGACTTTACCAGCGAGTTGCCTGCCGACATGGAGGCATTGATTGAGAAATGGAGAAACTATATGAAAACAAATAATAAACAATGAAAAATTTGAAGAGAAACATTGCAATTGTATGTGGAGGTGACTCCTCGGAGCATGACGTGTCATTGCGTTCTGCCCAAGGACTCTATTCGTTCTTCGATAAAGAACGTTATAATGTGTATATAGTAGATGTGAAAGGTGTTGACTGGCAGGTGGAACTGCCTGGCGGAACGACGACACGTATTGACCGTAACGACTTCTCGTTCGTGGAGAATGGCAAGGCAAAGTTGTTCGATTATGCCTACATCACTATTCATGGCACCCCAGGTGAGAATGGCTTGCTGCAAGGATATTTCGACCTGATACGTCTGCCTTATTCTACCAGTGGTGTACTGGTGGAGGCCATGACGTTCGACAAGTTTGTGCTGAACCAGTATTTACGTTCCTATGGAGTCAGCGTGGCAGACTCCCTGCTGATTCGTAAGGGTTATGAGCAGGTGGTCAGTGACGATGAGGTAGAAGAGCGTATAGGCATGCCTTGCTTTGTGAAGCCTGCCAACGACGGCTCGTCATTCGGTGTGTCGAAGGTAAAGAACAAAGACCAGTTGGCTCCAGCCATCCGTAAGGCGATGTTAGAGAGTCCTGAAGTGATGGTTGAGCAGTATCTGGAAGGAACGGAGATAACGCAGGGTGTCTATAAGACCAAGAAGAAGTCGGTATTGCTGCCCATCACCGAGGTAGTGACGAGCAATGAGTTCTTCGACTATGACGCAAAGTATAACGGTCAGGTACAGGAGATAACCCCGGCTCGCATCTCCGATGATTTAGCCAGTCGTGTCAGTCAGATCACGAGTCACATTTATGATATTCTGCATTGTAATGGCATCATCCGCATTGACTACATCATCTCGCCAGAAGGAAAAATCTCCATGCTTGAGGTGAACACCACGCCAGGCATGACAGCTACCAGCTTTATTCCTCAGCAGGTTCGTGCTGCCGGCTTGGAGATGAAGGACGTGCTGACGGATATTGTTGAGAACCAGTTTGTTTAAAATTGATAATTGACAATTGATAATTGACAATTTTGATAATCTTATTCGCACGATGATATGCTTGAAAGAAAAGAGAACATCATTCTGTTGAAGACAGATGCTTTTGGTGATCGTATTGTCAAGCTATATAATTATCTTAGAGCGGAAAAGCAAGAATTTGTCATGTCTAAGCAGATTTTAAGGAGTGGTACAAGTATTGGTGCAAACGCAGTTGAAAGTAAAAATGCTCAGGGAACAAAAGACTTTGTCAATAAGCTTAGTATAGCCCTTAAAGAAGCTGACGAAACGCAGTATTGGCTTAAGAAGTTGTATCATGGTGATTATCTGACGAAGCCACAATTCGAGTCTATGAATAGTGATAATGAAGAGATAGTGAGAATTCTTACAAAAATCATCAAGACGACGAAAGAAAGGATGTAAAGGATGGAAAAAAGTAATCATAATTCTCAATTTTCAACTCTTAATTCTCAATTGGAAGAGTTCGACGAGATACGGCCTTACGTGGCATCGGAGATGAAGCAGGCATTTGAGGACCTGCTGAGCGACCGCCAGTTCCAAATGGTACTGAAAGGGTTTGTGCCTTGGCTGCCTCAACGTATGCGCAATGGGTTGTTACGTCTGGCATTTACCGGTGTGAAGACGCCGCTTGACTTTCAGAAACGGTTTATGAAGCCTGTTGTCAGATACATCATTCGCAAGCATACGGATGGTACGAAATTTGACGATCGTCAGCTGCCACGCGACAAGTCACTTCGTTATACGTTCATTTCCAACCATCGGGATATCGTTCTCGACTCTGCCTTTCTGGATCTGATGTTGGTAAACAATGGCTATCCTACCACGGTAGAGATAGGTATTGGTGACAACCTGCTGATTTATCCTTGGATAAAAAGACTGGTACGCATGAATAAAGCATTCACCGTGAGACGTGGGCTGACAGCACACGAGATGATGCGCTCCAGTCAGCTCATGAGCCGTTACATCCATTATGCTGTGACCAAGAAGAAAGAGAACATCTGGATAGCACAACGTGAGGGTCGAGCAAAGGACTCAGATGACCGTACGCAGGAATCTGTGCTGAAGATGCTGGCCATGGGTGGTGCACTGACTGAGTTGTGCATTGTACCATTAACCATCAGCTACGAATATGACCCTTGTGACTATCTCAAGGCACAGGAGTTCCAGCAGAAACGTGACAATCCCTCGTTCAAGAAGAGTCGTCAGGACGATCTGGACAATATGAAGACAGGCATCTTCGGATATAAGGGACGTGTAGCTTACCACTGTGGTGAGCCTGTCAATGAGTGGATTGACGAGTTGCCAACCACGTCGAAAAACGATTTCTTCTCAGCTCTCAGTCATCGCATTGATCAGGAGATACACCGTCACTACACACTTTATCCCTGTAACTACATTGCACTGGACACGCTGAATGGCAATAGTGAGTTTGCTGACTACTATACCGACAAAGACAAGCAGCAGTTCGAGAAATACTTGGCAGGTCAGCTTGCCAAAGTTACTATTCCTAATAAGGATGAGGCTTTCCTGCGCGAACGACTCTATACGATGTATGCCAACCCACTGAGAAACCATCTTGCTGCCCTATGAGACGTCTGCCGTTATACTTATTGACAATCTTGTTTCTGGTGTCTTGCGAGCAGGACAACTACGATAAAGGTGAAGGGGAGTATTCGTTGATGCGTGCCGACTTCGTTGAGGCGCATGTGGGCAGCGACTTACGTGTTGACTATATTGTGACCGACGATGGCGACTCACTGGCTACCGAACCGCATTTCACGGTAAAGGCTATACAAAAAGGTGACACGGTGTATCGTGCAGCCCTCTATTATAATAAGGTAAAGAACAGCCAGGGACAGACGGTCGCCGAGGCAAAGGGGATGTCTATTGTTCCTACCCTTGTGCCTGCCATGCCCGATAAGTTTGAGGAAATATTGACCGACCCGGTGAAGTTTGAGAGCATGTGGATGGCAACGAATGGCCGTTACCTCAATGCAAGTATCATTGTCATGACTGGTCAGCCTGACGAAGAAGACAGCCGTCAGACCATCGCTCTCGTTCAGGATGACGTGCTGACACATGCCGACGGCAAGCAGACCGTCTGCTATCGGTTGTACCATGACCAGGGTGGGGTACCCGAGTATTATTCCATGCAGACCTATTTCTCTATTCCCACCAACAGCCTTAATGCCGATTCACTACACCTGACCATCAACACCTACAATGGTGAAATAGTCAAGTGCGTAGCAATCAAAAAATAATTTTTCATCATTTACATTTCGTTCTTCAACGGCGAATGAACACAGGAATGTGCGCCTTGTCAACCGTTGTCGTGACCGTTTGTCCTCCGTCGTAATGCTTGCCCGTTCGATAGTCTGTCCACCCCTCTTCATTTCTTGGAAGATAAGTCTTCCACTCCGTGACGCCAGGCTCCGTAACTGGACAGACAAGTAGCTTTGGACCAAACATGTATTCGTATTTCTGTTGCAAGGCTATTGGGTCGTCAGCAAAGTCGAATACCAAAGGCCGCATCAAGGTATATCCTTGTTCTGCCACCATCACTGCACAGCTGTCAATATAGGGTCGCAGTTGTTCACGCTCTTTCAGACAGTCGGCAATTATCTGCTGGGCTTCACTGCCGTAGTTCCATGGCTCGGTGTTGCTCATGTAGCCATGAACTCGCATCAGAGGCAGATAGACGCTTGTCTCTATCCAGCGGAGCATACGTTCAATATAATCCTCATTGGTATATTGGTCATGAGGACGGAAGAATCCTCCTGCATCGTATGTCCACCAGGGTATGCCGGCAGCCTGCATGCCAAGGCCTGCTGCTATTTGCCGACGGAAGGTTTCCCAGTCGTTTCCTACATCACCAGACCATAGTGCAGCATTGTAACGCTGTATGCCTGGAAATCCGCAGCGTGTGAGAATGAGTGGCTGTTGCTGCCCTGCTTCCAATAATCCTTCGTAAACGGTTTTACATACCAGTAATGGATAGACATTACGTACCTGTTCTCCACTCCAAAGGCCATTGTTAACGCGACGTCCTTCAAGGTCGTCGTTTTCGGGTTCTGTTGCATCTTGCCACCAAGCATCGATGCCCAGAGGAACCAGTCGCTCGCGAAAGTTCTTCCAATAGGCCGTTGCAGCCTCAGGATTGAAGAAATCTATCCAGTCAGTGCCGGGTATGTAGTATCCGTCGCGTTCCATCTGCCGTCCTACCTCTGACTGCTTGTCAATCTTTGACCATACGCTGAGCATCATTCGTATGCCCATTTGGTGCAGGCTGTCAGTAAGCGCTTTGGGATTGGGATAGTTTGTTGCATCAAACTGCATGGAGTTCCAACCCGTATTTCCCCAGTACTGCCAGTCTTGTACTATCATGCTGATGGGCAGTCCTTCCTGGCGGAAACGCTTTGCGGTCTGAAGTATCTCGTCCTGTGAGTGGAACCGTTCGCGACAGTGTATGTAGCCCAAAGCCCATGAGGGCATCTTGGGTGCCGGTCCTGTCAGTTGCCTGTAGGAGGAAATGACTTCGTCAGGTGTCCCTACGAATACGGTGTAATCTACAGCCGTTGCCACAGGTGATGAAAACACCGTCTCTGCCTCCACTTTCTTGAAGTTCAGGGTAGGCTTGTCATCTTTGGTCAGTTCGGCTGTCACATGGTGACGTCCTGCCTTCAGGTGTACTATTTGTGAGGCAGTAGGCGGAAGCCAGATGTTCTGCATGTCGATAACCGTTTGACCGTCAATGGTAAGGTTATGGCGTCGTGCCATTTTCTGTCCTACGTCAAGCAGTAGGGCGTAGTCACCTTCTGTCGCAATGGTGATGTCGGCCTCGAAGATGTGACGTTCGCGTACTTCCCGCCGGTTTCCTTCTGTCGATGTAGCATCTACCACCTCTTGACTACCTTCGCCCTCACGTTTTGTCAGTGCGATATGTTGGTCGCAGGGGTTGAAGTCGGTCAGTCCATAGTTGTTCCAAAGCACGCCGTAGCCTTTGCTCGACAGTAGCATGGGTATGGAGATCTGCGTGTTTACCTGTGTCAGTCGTCTTGACAATCCTCTTAGGTTGACATATCCGTCTTGGAACTGTCCAAGTCCGAAGAGGTATTCGTCGTCAGGTGAGGAAAAAGCCAGTGTAGCCTGACTATCTGACAGTTGATGCTTAGTGGCAGTAAAGACGGTACGTCCTGTACGGTCTTTTATCACCACAGTCTGTCGTTCTTGGTCTATCTCAGCTTTTATGTCGGCATGCTTCAGCGTGTCGTGGCTGATATAGACCCAGTCGGGCAAATCCTGACTGACGGTTCCTTCTGCATACTGTACGCGCACGGCGTTGGGTGCCACGTATGTGATGGTCAGTTGTCCTTTGCCGAAAGGTACTGACATTGCCCAAACCGATAAGGTGGTGCAAAAGAGTGCAAGCAGTAAAAGTGTTTTTTTCATTTTTCTTCCATGAGTATCTGCTCCAGCTGGTCCAGTTCTTCCTCTGTTGTTGCCCAACTGGTAACAAAACGACAGATGGTGTGGTAGCTGTCTGCCTGTCCCCAGTGAGTGAAATCCACTTGTGTGGACAGACGTTCTACCTCTTCGTTACGGATGATGACAAACTGCTGGTTGGTGGGCGAGTCGATGTAGAACGAGTAACCTTTCTTCTTGAATATCTCTTTCATGCGCATGGCCATGCGGATGGCATGACTTGACATTTCGAAATAGAGGTCATCGGTAAACAGCGCATCGAACTGCAGTCCGATGAGAGCTCCCTTGGCGATGACGGCACCGTGTTGTTTCTGGATGGAGAAGAAGTGCTTGTGTGCCTTACGGTTGGTAAAGACCACAGCCTCACCACACCAAGCTCCAATCTTCGTTCCTCCAATATAGAACACGTCGCAGTGGCGGGCCAGATAGGGTAGGGTAATGTCGTTTCCTTCTGCCATCAAGCCATACCCCAGTCGTGCACCATCTATATATAATGGTATCTCGTAATGTTGGCACACCTGATAGATGTCGTTCAGCTCGCGTGCCGTATAGAGCGTGCCGAACTCCGTAGGAAACGTGATATATACCAGTCCGGGAAAGACTGCATGGGCATTGTTACCGTCGTGCATGAAGTCGTCCAGGTATTTGTCAAGCACCTTCGGGTCCATCTTACCTTCAAAGTTAGGCAGTGTGATGACCTTATGCTCCGTAAACTCTACGGCACCAGCCTCGTGCACGTTGATGTGACCGCTATCTACACAGATGACTCCTTCATACTGGTAAAGCATAGAGTCAATAGTGGTGGCATTGGTCTGTGTACCGCCGGTCAGGAAAAACACTTCTGCATCGGGCAGTCCGCAGGCTTTCTTGATACGGTCCTTGGCGCGCTCGCTGAAGATGTCGAAACCGTAAGCAGTAGTCTTCTCGTTGTTATATTTTACAAGGTTTTGTATCACCTTTGGGTGTGCGCCGTTGTTGTAATCGCTTTCAAATGATATCATAATAGAACTTCAGGATGATAATGTTTAATCTTTAATTTTTCATTTTTCATTTTTAATTTCCCATCTCCTTACCAGTCATCATTGCCCAGCATATCGGTTTTGATGGCAGTTGCCACCTTGTCAAGGATAACGTTCGTATAAGCGTGGGTCATCACAAGTGCCTTGGCACAGGTGCGTTTCTGTGGATCTTTATCCACGAAAGGATAATGAAGGGCTATTTCCCAATGTTCATCATACAGGTTGGGGTTAGTAACGTCTTCTGCCTTACGCTGTGAGTCACCGTAGGTCCTGCGGTCGCTATCAGGAATACTGAGCCATCCGCCACTGACGTCGCTCAGGACATCATAATTCTGTACGGTACATGTCATGCGCACGCGTCCCTCTTTGATGTCTAAGCGTATAACGGGTGTAATGCTTACCGAGTATTTGCTCAGCGTACCTGTGTGCTCTGCGATATTCTTGATGGTTGACGAAATGATGATACAGCCGGCATCCTTGTCGTTCAGCGTAATGGCATTGTTGTCGCGGAAGGTAGCCGTAGCCCAGTAGTTTAATGCGATGTATAGCTGCTGTTTTGTCTTGCCTGGTGCCTCGATGATTTCCTGATAAGTCAGGCTCTGGTTCGCGTCAAGCGTCAGTCCTGTTGCCAGGTTCTTGGCAGCATCGAGCCATCTCTCGCCATACCGCTCCTTGGCATACTTTTCCAAATCAGCAATTTTTATTGCTTGTGCCTGCATGCCCAAGGTGCCACAAACTGTCAGGATGGCCGTTAGAACGAATAGTTTGAATGTCTGTTTCATTATCTTCTTTTTTGTTATTTTTGATGCGGCAAAGATACGCCTTTTTTCTGAAACGACAAAGGAAAAGTATGAAGAAAGATACGCAAGGAAAAATGAAAGCGGTTTCATGTGCCAATGAAACCGCATTAGTTGCCCAATTAAATTGATTTAATTGCCCGATGAAACCGCTTTCATTTTTTGCTCCAAGTAAAGACACAGATGCCTTACTTTGCTTTATGTTGTAAAAATACGCCCATAATTGAGGAAAAGACAACCCTGAAATCCCTATTTCAGTGCCTTGAACATCTGGTTAATACACTTTTTCTTTTGTTCCATGTTCGGATGTACGTAGAGGTTGAGGGTCGTGCTGATGTTGGCATGACCGAGTATGACGCTGACGGTTTTGTAGTCACACTTACTCTCAATACATCTTGTCGCGAAAGAATGGCGCAGGCCGTGAAATTTCAAATCCGGAATGCCGAGTTGTTTCAGTAGTTGCTTGTAATAGTTGCGGTAGGTACGCGGCTCTGTCGGCTTTGCCTCATTGGTTATCACGAAGTAGTCATCATTCATCAGTTTCTTTAAGGGACGGATCAGTTTCATCAGTTCCTTGCTTATGGGAATTTCGCGGATGGAGTTCTTCGTCTTAGGTGTTCCTATAACCAGTTCCGTACGTCTTTCGTCACCTTCGATGATATAGATGCGTTCTATAGTTCTGTTTACATGGATAGTTTCTGTACCCAAGTCAATATCGCTCCATTTCAAGGCGCATACTTCACCGATGCGCATTCCTGTGCTCAGACAGATGTAAATACCGAGGTTGCGAAAGGTGAAGTTGTCGGTGACGTACTGCATCAACTTCTTCTGATGACTGATGCTTAACACTTCCAACTCCTTGCCTTTCTGCTCTGTGGGGTACTTGATGCTCCAGTCCTGATATTGCATCCAGCCATGTTTGGCACCAAACTTAATCACCATTTTCAGGACTATAAGCATATCCTTAACCGTTTTCTGGCTCAATCCTGCTGCATTTTTCTTGAGAACGAACGATTGTACGTCTTGCTCATTTATGAAGCAAGACTTCCCAAACGCAGGGTTGATGTGGTTCTCCAGCAGTAGAATATACGCTGCAATTGTTGACGGTTTCACATACTGTCGCTTGTCTTCTTTCCATAAAGCAGCGACATCCATAAAGGTTTTCTCTTTCATTTTCATAATTTTAATTGAGGATTTAGTTTCTAAACGACAACGTCGTTTCATTAATAATAACGTTGGTCCCAACTTTGAGATTCCCTGAGTTTACGGGTGAGTGGAATTGTTACAGATTAGGAGATTTGACAGATTTATTTAGTGTGAGAAATAAAGATGGCAAAAACTACCCTATGTTCTCTGTTACAAATGATATGGGCTTTGTCCCACAATCTGAAAAATTTGAAGATAGGGAAATGATAGGTGAAAATATCAACAACTATAAAGTAATACGACAAGGTGATTTCGCATATAATCCTGCTCGTATCAATGTAGGTTCAATAGCTCGTTATCAAGAAGATTATCCATGCATGATAAGTTCACTTTATGTATGTTTTAAGCCTGATGAGCAGTTGGTAAATAGTGACCTCTTATTACATATTTTGAAATCTCCAAGGTTAATAGACAAATACAAACTACATGGCGAAGGGGGTGTCAGGATCTACTTGTTTTATCCCAATTTCGCACAAATAAGAATTTGGCTTCCAAAAACTAATAGAGAGCAAATAAAGATGGCAAAACTTCTCAATTTAATTGAGGAGCGTATTGTTACCCAAAACAGGATAATTGAGGACTTTAAATCTCTCTCTGATGTCATTTGTGAACGTTTGTACACCCCTTCAGAAAAAGAATCTTGGAAAACATACAAATACACAGACCTCTTTAGTATTTCAAATGATCGGAATAGCAAGATTCAATATACAAACGTACTTTCTGCAAGTCAGGAGTATGGAATAATTGAGCGAAATGAACTGAATATAGACATCAAGTTTGAAGCAGCATCAATTGCAAACTATAAGATTGTTCGCCCCAATCAGTACGTTATACACTTGCGTTCATTTCAAGGCGGCTTTGCATATTCAGACAAGACAGGTGTTTGCAGTCCCGCATATACGATTCTTGTTCCTAACGAAAAGTTATCAACAGCATTTTTGAAATACTATTTTACCTCGAAGAAGTTCATAGACTCTCTTCGCATCGTAACTTATGGTATTCGTGATGGACGTTCCATAAGCGTAGAGGAATTTCTCCAATTGAAGGTTGCTATTCCTGATATTACCCGCCAGCAACATATCGTGCGAGTAATGCAACTTTGGGAGGAAAAGATTAAAACTGAAGAAAGTTATTTATCCAAACTCCAACAACAGAAAAAATATCTGCTTTCGACTATGTTTATATGAACATTTGACGCAATAAATACTTTTTTTGTGTTTGCCATTTATTAAGTAAAGACGTTTCAACAACCTCTTTATGTTGTAGACTGTCAAAGATTTTGGCATATCTATGTTGTCCATCAAAAGTAGGGATAAGGATTTGGAAACGTTCTAAGTTCTTTTTTTGAATGTTTGGTAATCCCGACCCAATACGAAGTGCCATTATATCTTGCTCACGATATTTCAAGTAATGGAACAAATAGCGCAAGACTATTTGTGAACTTGAAATACTAAGAGTGTAACAGTGCCCTCCGCTCCAAAATGGAACATCGTTGAATTGAACATATCCACACGAATTTCCACCTTCGCTTATTGAAATGGTGTTTGCTGGGGTGTTGTAGTCATCATAGTACCCCGATGGAACAGTTCCACCATTCATGACATAGTAATCGCCAGTGTCGTATAATTCAGTGCCATTTATCTGCTTTCCCTTAATTATATCAGCAATTTTGCACAATGCAACGGTTTCACCGTGCATTGAGGAAAATACTTTTTGATAAATCGCCGACCTAAACAATTTCAATTCCTCAATTATCCTGATCTGGGTAGCGATACGAGTATCAAGTAATGAGATGAAAGAATTGAGCTTATCTTGTTCTTTCAGTGACGGATAACGTATTTTGAACTTTTCAAGAATGTCATAACTAAGGTTCTGTTGCTTCGTTCCTTGTGCATATCTTATGCCAATAACATTCCCATGTTTTTTATACCATGAATACAGAAACTCATTAGTGATATCACCTTTTGGGGTGAAAGCCATGCAGGCTTGGCTTATGGTAGATTGTTTGGTTATTATTGACCCTGTACTTCGGACACCTTCTGCTTCAAGACCATAAATGGCAATTACAAATGTACCTTCTGGCAATAGCCTTAGATTGTTTTCTTTCGCAGATTTTTCTGATATTTTTTCTTTAGTATCACCAATATAATGATCTTTCAGTTCTCCACTCGTAATCCAGTTTACATCACCGACATAATTCTCCTTATCCAATCGGCTGGGTGTGTTACCTGAATAAAGTTCAAACTCTTTGCCAATAGTAGATTCTTTCCATTCCCCACTAAACTCTGGAAATCTCAAAGTTGGGACATTAAGGAAATTTTTTCCTTGATTTTTCTCACGCTCGGCAGAACTGGAGCAAGTTCCGCTCTGCTCTCGCTCACTCGAAAAGTTAAGGACTTTATCTTGTTTATCTGCTGCCATAGTCATTCTGCCGTAATCTTGTTAATGAGTTCCGTTGTGGTAATGTCCTGCATCAAAGTAAAAGCAAACCACTTCTTGCCCAAGTCTTTGATGGATGCTCCAATATGATAGACCTCATCGTCTATCAGCAGGAAACGATCATGCGCCCTGTTGAAGTGTTCTACAGTGATAGCAGGATATTGAGTATTGTGACGATTGATGTCAAGTTGGAATTGTTGGCTGATATGCTGTGTATAGATAGTAGCCGTTACGTTCTCTGCTCGTTTGTCAAGAAGCGTCAAAACAGTATCATCCACATAGTTGTCGATGAGGACGATGGAATGTTTTGCCTTTCGTATCAAATCCGAAGCAAAACGATAGGCATCAAACACTTGGCCGTCGTAGAAGATTCCTTCTATTGGAGGTAGTGCTGTACGGACAAAGAAATCAACCTTTTCTTTTATCTGCTGCATTTCCTTGTCATGCAGGGCAAGATGTTGTTCTAAAGACAGCAACCGTGAATTCATGGCATAGCCGCGAAGCAAATACTCTTTCAACACATTGTTCGCCCATTGACGGAATTTAGTGCCACGTTTCGATTTCACCCTGTAGCCAACAGATATAATCACATCAAGATTATAAGCGGTGTACTCATATACTTGGTCGCCATCCGTACCCATATGTGCAAATTTTGCACATGTGATATTCCTCTCCAATTCCTCTTCTTGATATATGTTTCTGATATGGCGACCTATGACGGTTCTGTCCTTGTCGAAGAGTTCAGCCATTTGAGCCTGTGTCAGCCAAACCGTATCATCGCCCATCCTCACTTCCAAACGGATAGTCTCGTCTGGCTGATACAATACAATTTCGCCTTGTTCGCGAGAGTCTTTGAGGTCGCAATTTGCGACAGGTTGTTTATTCACAGTCTTTATTGTCTTCTTTGCCATGTGATTCCCTATTCCATTATCCCTAATTCCTTCAGATACACCTCAATCTGCTTGTCGAGGTCGGCACGTTTGGCTTCCAGTTCCTTGATTTCGCTCATCACGGCATGGATGTCGATGGGTGCTTCTTCCTCAAAGGTATCAACGTAACGAGGAATGTTGAGGTTATAGTCGTTGTCGATAATTTCCTGCATCGTTGCCAAATGGCTATACTTCTCAATCTCCTTTCGTTCCCTGTATGTGTCGATAATCTTCTGTATATGCTCTGGACGGAGTTTGTTCTGGGTTTTTACCTTTTCAAACTCCTTGCTGGCATCTATGAAGAGTACATTGTCACCCTCCTTGCGGCATTTCTTGATGACGATGATACACGTTGGAATGCTTGTACCATAGAAGATGTTGGCAGGCAAACCGATAATGGCATCAATGTAATTACGCTTTTCTATCAAGAACTGACGTATCTTTCCTTCAGCAGAACCACGGAACAGCACGCCATGCGGAGCCACACAAGCCATTGTGCCGCCATCGTTGAGGTGGTAAATCATGTGGAGGATAAAGGCATAGTCGGCTTTTGATTTAGGAGCCAATACACCAGCCTTGCTGAAACGGTCATCATTGTTAAACTTAGCGGCAGCACTCCAGTCTGCAGAGAATGGAGGATTAGCCACCACGGCATCAAACTGGCGGTCACCAAAGGCGTCTGCCTCTAAGGTGTCACCGTTCTGTATGTCAAAGTCGTTGTACTTCACGCCATGAAGTAGCATGTTCATACGGGCCAGGTTAAAGGTCGTCGGGTTCTTCTCTTGTCCGAAGATGCTGTCTGCCTTACCACTGCGGGCTGTACGAAGCAATAGAGAACCAGAGCCACAAGTGGGGTCATAGACATTCTTCAAACGGGTCTTTCCAGTGGTCACAATCTCTGCCAATATCTGGCTGACCTCTTGCGGCGTGTAGAACTCGCCAGCCTTCTTTCCTGCACCTGCGGCAAACTGACCTATCATGTATTCGTAGGCATCACCGAGGATGTCAATGTCGCTGGCATCTTCCAGTCCGAAGTCAATGCCATTCAGTGCTACCAGTACATCGCTAATCAGACGGTTCTTGTCATCAGCCGTCTTGCCGAGTTTGGGAGAAGCAAGGTCAATATCGGAGAACAGACCACCAAAGTCATCTTCGCTTTCCTGTCCGATAGTGCTGTCCTCAATCTTTTTCAATGACCGTTCCAGTTGGGGCAGAATATTCTCCTTGCGCCCGATAGCATCAATGATGGTGGAGAAAAGAAAATCCGGCTCCACAAAATAACCGAGGTTATCAACACACATCGCCTTGATTTCCTCTTTCATCGCCTCGTCATCGCTCTGCCAAACCTTCTGAAAAGTAGTCTCGTCAGCCTCTAACTCGTCATTGACGTACAACTCTATCTTTTCCGACAGGTATTTGTAAAAGATGAAGCCAAGAGAGAAGTACATAAAGTCGCTTGCCGACATGTTTCCCCTCAGCGTGTTTGCAACCGTCCATAACTGGCTGCGTAGTTTCTGTTGCAGGTCTTCGCCCATAATTACATTTACAATTTGACGATTTACTATTTACGATTTGTTAGTCCCAGTTGTAGGTACTGATGATGTCACGTAATCGTTCAATAATTCTTTTCAACATCGTTGAACGCTCCAGCAGTTTCAGTCCCTTTTTGGCACGGATAGCCTTTTGTATAATCTCTGGCTTTTCACGATGCAGATAGTCATATTCCGAAAGGAACTTGGTCAATGCCTCTTCATCTATTCCCTCAAACACGGCAAGGCTGTGAACGGCATTACTCCGTGAAGTGGCAATATACTCATTGAGTCGGCTCTCCAAATCCATTGAGCCGTCTGCCTTTGCCTTCTGGAATCCAGCCTTGTCATTATCCACGTTCTCACGGATGAAATCGTCTATCAGTTTTGACTTGTTGCGCATTACGGCATCCTTGATCATTGTGTCGAGAATGTCCTGACGCTTCTTGTCGTAGTCCGCTTCATCAGGATTCAGATTGGCAATAAGTTCTAGAATATATGCCACATTGATGACATCACTATGCAGCAGTTCCAGACAGAAGTCTATATCCTCCAAACCGCTTTCGTCGTTGTATGGCAACTCTCCATCTGCTGCCATTTTGTTGTTGTCAGCAGGAGGATTGATAACGCCAACCGTAATGTCGAGGTATTTGCTCTTGAAGTCAGCAAACTCCTGCTCGGTCATGTAGAGGTCTGGATCATTGGCATTGTAGTCCTCGTATATCTGTATCTCAGCCTGTTTTTTGATGATTTCACGGAATGCCAGCACAAAGTCCCGCTTATCCAGTTCACTTTGCAACGTGTCGATATACTGTGGCTTGGGATATTTCTTCAGGAACTCAATCGTGAGGTCGTTCAGTTCTTTCTTTACATTCTCAAATGGAGGACGAACGATGAACTCATTCGGCTGATTATTGCTGAACAGTTTGATAGCTGCATCCACATTCTCCTTCAAGTCACGGAAACATACCACCTTGCCGAAGCGTTTCTTCTCGTTCAGCACACGATTGGTACGACTGAATGCCTGCAGCAGCCCGTGATACTCCAGATTCTTATCCACATAGAGCGTGTTCAACTTCTTCGCATCGAAGCCCGTCAGGAACATGCCGACAACCAAAAGCAGGTCGAGTGGTTCCATATCCGGCTTTTTCTTCTTCATACGCAAGTTGATGTCATCGTAATATGCGCTGAAGTTCTCCGTCGTGAATGCCGTACCGAACATTTGGTTATAGTCATCCATGATAGCCTGCAACTCGTCTGATGTTACTTTGTCGTCAGCAAAACCTTGGTTCATACCCGTTTTCTCATCATCTTGACTCTCATTGGCAGCGTATGTGAAAACGGCCCCAATCTTGATTTTCGGATTTAATGATTTGAATATCTTGTAGTATTTCAAGAGCATTGGGACAGACTGGATGGCAAACAGCGCATTAAACTCTCCGTCAAATGTTGACTTGTTGAAGTTGTTGAGGATAAACTGTGCTATCTCCGTCATGCGCTTCTCGTTGAACAAGTCCACGTCCTGCTGCCCTTTATAGTACTCCACCAAAAAGCCCAGCACATTCTCATCTGCAATAGCATCCTTGATAAGATACTTGTGCAGACAGTCGCCAAAGACTTCTGCCGTAGTATGTTCCTGTTTGGCATTCTCTGCAAAGATGGGCGTACCCGTGAACCCGAATATCTGAAGGTTATTGAAGAACTTCACGATGTTCTTGTGGCATTCGCCGAAATGACTGCGGTGACATTCGTCGAATATCATCACTACCTTCTGGTCACGCACTCCTTGCAACCGCTTGTTGTAGTATTCACGGGTGACGGCCACGTTCAATTTCTGAATAGTGGTAATGATAATCTTGCTGTCGCTGCGCAACCGCTTGATAAGTTCCTTGGTGTTGTCCGTATTGTCAACAGCACCTGGCTCAAACGCTTCATACTCCGATTGTGTCTGGGTATCGAGGTCGTGGCGGTCAACGACAAACATCACCTTGTCAATACCATCAATCTCACTCACTAACTGAGCCGCCTTGAATGATGTCAGGGTCTTACCTGCTCCTGTCGTGTGCCAGATGTAACCATTCTTGTTGGTGTTCTGTACTCGGTCGAGAATCTGCTCTACAGCGTAGAACTGATAGGGACGCAACACCATCAAGCACTTGTCGCCCTCATGCAGTACAATGTACTTGCTTATCATCTTGCCAAGATTGCACTTATCAAAGAAGAAATAGGCGAACTTGCTCAGGTCGTTGAACGGAACGTTCTCAGCATCCGTCCAGTTGAACGTGAACTTATAGCCACAGTTCGGGTTGTTGGCAAAGTAACGGGTATTTACTCCGTTGCTGATAACGAAGAGTTGGATGTAGTCGAAGAGTCCGTGATAAGAAATTTTATGGTATTTCTGAATCTGATTATATGCCTGCTTCAACTCCACACCACGTTTCTTTAACTCTATCTGCACCAGTGGCAGACCGTTGATGAGGATGGTCACGTCGTAGCGGCACTTCTTTCGTCCCTCAACGGTTATCTGATTGCTGACCTGAAACTCGTTTTGGCACCAGTGCTGCTTGTTGATGAACTCAATCCACACCCGTTCACCGTTCTCTAACTGGAAGTCCTTCAGGTCACGGAGTTTCTTGGCTTTCTCAAAGCGAGTGCCACCCTCCAGATAGAGCAGTATTTTGTCGAACTCCTTATCGGTAAAGTGTTCACGACCATGCGCAGCCAGTTCCTTCTGGTTGTGCTTCTCCAACTGCACCTTGAAATTAGCGAGCAAGTTCTCTTCCTCCTTGATGGAAACGTACTCGTAGTTCATATCCGTCAGGGTCTTTATCAATCCTTGCTCCAATATCTCTTCGCTCTGCGTCATACTTGTCTTTTCCCATAACATTGAGGAAACTAAATCCTCAATTTAACATTTTGCCACAAAGGTACTCAAAAATCCGCAGATTATCCTAATCATGGTGCGAAAAACAAGCATTTTTTACATTATTATCTGTATTCTTTACTTATGTATCGCATCTGCTGACCATGATTAAGGAGACGAAGGCGGAGAAGGCACTGAGAAATATGGAAGTTAAGCTTGAGCACTATGAACTCGTTATATGCGATGAAATCGGGTAAGACCTACTATATTTGTTTTGAGTTGCAAGCAAATAGTTATCGATTTATTCTGATTCTTTGATTCATACTTAGGTATTAAGTGTGAATGACAGCCATTCTTCAAAAGGCTTGATTCTTCTTTTGGTCCTACCATAATAATATTAATGTACGCGCGCGTGAGGTGTTTAAGTATATTAAAAAGAGACGAAAATGGTCCGTTTTTCGGTGTGTATTGTTAACACTTATTCGCTAAAAAAGACCTTTATTTGTTAAAAAATGGGGTTTCTGGCAAAAAAGTATTGATTTTTGTCATAAGAATATCATTCTATTTCATAAAAATATGCTATTTTTGCAAGGTCAAATTGCAGTACTCTGCGATGTAACGGCAGAATCTATCATATGCCCCGATAAACTAACAAAATGAAAACAAACAATATGACCAAAACTTAGAAATCTTCTCGGCTAAGGCTGACCTGGGAGGTCAAGCGTGGCCAGGGAAAGGCTATATGCCTGTTCTCTTATACCTAATACATTAAACGAACAATTTTTCAATCAATCAAAGTAAATACCTAAGTATGAATCAAAGAATCAGAAAGACGGCGCTGTTGATGAGTGCTCTGGCCCTGATGGGACTTTGCTACTCGCCTAACGCCAACGCTGCTGTGAATGCCATAGATGGTGTCCAGCAGACAACGAAGAAGGTTACGGGTACTGTATCTGATGCTGAAGGACCGGTTATCGGTGCTACGGTGACGGAGAAGGGTAATCCCAGTAACGGAGTGATTACCGACATCGACGGTAACTATTCTATCAACGTGCAGCCAGGTGCTACGCTGGTATTCACGTACATCGGTTACATGACTCAGGAGATTGCGGTCGGCAACCAGAGTGTGATTAATGTCACACTGGCCGAGGACAGTGAGTCTCTGGAGGAAGTGGTAGTGGTTGGTTACGGTGTCCAGAAGAAGAAGCTGGTTACCGGTGCTACTGTTCAGGTAAAGGGTGAGGATATTGCCAAACTGAACACCACCAACGCTCTGACCGCCATGCAGTCAAGCACTCCTGGTGTGAACATCACCCAGAGTTCTTCTCAGCCAGGTAAGGGTTTCAAGGTTAACATTCGTGGTGTGGGTACCATCGGCGAATCTTCACCACTGCTGATTATCGACGGTATCAATGCTGGTACTGCAAACGATGGTCTGAATGGCTTGAACCCGAACGACATCGAGTCTATCGACGTGCTGAAGGATGCTGCTTCTGCAGCCATTTATGGTGCTCGTGCTGCTAACGGTGTTATCCTGGTAACTACCAAGCAGGGTAAGGCTGGTAAGATTCAGCTGCAGTATGACGGCTATGTAGGTTGGTCAAACGCCTACAAGGTTCCTGGCATGGTTAATGCACAGCAGTACATGCAGCTCATCAACGAGACGAACTTCAACACTTACGGAACAGCTACAAACTGGTCAAGCCTTGTTCCTGCTGACATCCTTGAGAAAGTAAACAACGGTTGGGCTGGTACTGACTGGTTCAAGGAGTATGAGAACAAGAACGCTTTGCAGTTCAGCCACGCTGTCAGCCTGACTGGTGGTACTGACCGTTCGAAGTTCTCTATGTCACTTAACTACAGCTCTAACGAAGGTGTAATGGGTGGTGACAACGCTTCTAACTACAAGCGCTACGGTGGTCGTATCAACTCAGAGCACGTTCTGCTTAAGGGTAAGGACCTGCTGGGTGAGGAACACGACATCATCACCATCGGTGAGAATATGTCATACTGGTATCACAGAAGCCACGATCTGGCAGAGAGCAATGGTTACTGGAACATCATGCAGGCCGCTTACATCGCTTCTCCGCTGGTTCCCGCTTACGATGCTGACGGAAATGTCGCTTCTTACGCAAAGAATGGTGCCGGCTATAGCACGATGATCTATAGCAACCCTCTCAACCACTTCCTTGCAGGTGGATTCAACTCTATCAACAAGAACCGCGACTTCGGTGTAGGTGCTACTTTCTACTGGATTGTTGAGCCTATCAAGAACCTCCGCTATCGTGGACAATTCAATACTGGTTACAGCGCAAGCTATAACCGCAGCATTTCTATGCCATTCAGCGCCAGCTTCACTAACTCAAGTGGTAACTGGGGCATGAACATGGGTGAATACGAGAGCAGCAGCTTCTCTTTGGAGAACACTATCTCTTATATCCTGCCACAGCTTGGCAAACATACCATTGACGTTCTCGTTGGACAGTCGTTCGAGCGTTCTAACTGGAGCTCTGGCATGTCAATGGCTTTCACTGTTGGTGACTCAAACCTGAACTCTCTGGTTCGTAACGGTTGGGACTTCAATATTCCTAGCAACTACGAGACTAAGTATATGACTGGTCACTCTGGTTATGACAGTCCTTGGCAGGGAAGCATCGCTTCGTTCTTCGGACGTGTCAACTGGAACTACGACGAGAAGTACATGGCAACAGCCATCATCCGTGCCGACGGTTCAAGCAACTTCGCTCGCGGCAAGCGCTGGGGTTACTTCCCCTCATTCTCTGCAGGTTGGGTTATCACCAACGAGCCATTCATGGAGTCAACACGCGAGTGGATGAACTTCTTGAAACTCCGTGCTTCTTGGGGTCAGAATGGTAACTGTAACATTCCTAACTTCTACTATCTCTCTAACATTGCTTTCTCTCCGTCGGACTATGCCGACTATGGTTATAAGTTCTCAAGCGATCTGAATAACACCGTTAACAGTAACATCTATACTACCGGTGCTTATGCACGTAATGCTCCAAACGAGGATGTGACATGGGAAACATCTGAGCAGATTAACATCGGTATCGATGCCCGCTTCCTGCGCAGCCGCTTAGGACTGGCTTTCGACTGGTATCGTAAGACTACAAAGGACTGGTTGCTCCAAGCTCCTATGAATGAGGTGCTGGGTTATGAGGTTCCTGCTTACATCAATGCCGGTGACGTTCGCAATACTGGTGTCGAGGTTGCTCTGTCTTGGAACGATCAGATTGGCAGCGACTTCCGCTATCATGCAAATGTTAACTTCGCTACCAACAAGAACGAAGTAACACGTATCGCTAACGGTCAGGGTCTGATCAATGGTGCTACAAAGGCTCTCTTCGAGAACTCTTCATACGTAGCACGTGTTGAGGAAGGTCACCCCATTGGCTACTTCTATGGTATGTCTTACAATGGCATCTGGCAGAACCAGGCACAGATTGACGCAGCACGTGCTGCCGGTCAGGCTGTTCTCGCTGGTGCTGTTCCTGGCGACCCCATCTGGGAAGACTATAATGGTGACGGCTCTATCGACTATGACAACGACCGTCATGAAATTGGTAACCCACATCCTGACGTAACCCTCGGTGTAAACCTGGGCTTCGAATGGAAGGGTCTTGACTTCGGTATCACCGGTTTTGGCGCTTTCGGCATGCAGGTACTGCAGTGCTACCGTACCGCTCTGCTGGCTAACCAGTACAACAGCTATACCGTTGATGCTTTCAACCGTTGGCACGGTGAGGGTACCAGCAACGATCAGCCTCGTCTGACAGTTGGTCAGATAGCAGACCAGTGGGTATCTAACCGCTACATGCAGAATGCTGACTACTTCAAGATTCAGAACATCACGCTGGGTTATGACTTCTGCAAGCTTTGGAAGTCTTCTCCTTTCCAGCAGCTGCGTCTCTACGTTCAGGCTCAGAACCTCTACACCTTCACTGGTTACACTGGTGTTGATCCTGAAGTTGGTTCTTCTGGTGGTCAGGACTCTTGGTCTCGCGGTATTGACGTAGGTCTGTATCCTTCTGCACGTACTTATGTCATCGGTGCAAGCATTAAGTTCTAATCAATGTGACAACTTAAAAATAGAAGAAAAGCAATATGAAAAAGATATTTATTATGGCTATCGCGGCTGTCTTCGCTCTCGCTTCTTGTGAAGACTTCCTCGATTCCAAGAATTTCACACAGGCTAACACCTCCAACTACCCGTCATCGGCTGATGACCTGAATAAGGAGTTGGCTGCCTTGTATGGTGTGTTGAACCAGTTGAGCACGAATCCCCTTCAGACTCCCTGGTTCGTTGGCTACATCATGTCTGACGATGCGAACGGTGCCGGTGGTACAGGTGACGTAGAGTCACATGCTATTGGTCACCTCATGGCTAATAAGGAAGACCTCTTCGATGCTTCTTGGCACAATATCTATGTTGGTATCGCTCGTGCCAATGCTATTATCTCTGCTGTTGACGCTTTCGACTGGACAGGTCAGGAGAAGACTCGTAACCAGCTCCTCGGTGAGGCTTACTTCCTCCGTGGACTGTTCTACCTCTGGGGTGTACAGTTCTGGGGTGATATCCCTGCTTACTGGACCGCTGCAGCTCCCGATCCATGTCCTCAGGTAAGTGCTGAAGACGTTATCATGCCACACATTCTGGCAGACTTCACCAGTGCTTCAAACCTGATGAGTCACGGTTACACCACACAGGGTGACGGTCACGCTACCAAGGGTGCTGCCGAAGGTTATCTGGCACGTGCCTACATGTTCTACGAAGGTTTCTATAAGAAAGCTGGTGAGCTGGCAACAGCTAACCTGGCTGACGTAACATTTGACTTTGAGCAGGAGGGTGCCGGTGCTTCTCTGAGCAAGTCTCAGGTTGTCGCATTCCTTGACGATGCTATTAAGAATGGCGGTTACAAGCTCGTTGAAGACTTCCGTCTGCTGTGGCAATATACCAACCAGTACACCATCAACGACTATGACTATGTTGCTGACCTGGCTGCTGCTGGTAAGGTATGGGCAGGTAACGGTAACTCTGAGCAGATGTTCCAGATTCAGTACATGAATGCTGCTTCTTGGAATGGTACTATTGGTATGGGATTCTGTAACCAGGTATCTCTGTACTGCGGTCTCCGTTGTGATGACGACGGTGCAGGACATGCCAATGGTGACCTCGAGACTCTTCCTTTCGGACAGGGCTGGGGTCAGGGTACCATCAATGCTAACCTCTGGGATGACTGGAGTGATGCCGACCCACGTAAGAAGGCTACCATTCTGGATGCACAGGCTGAGTGTGACCACTTCGTATTCACCACTTCTTGCTCTGAGGATGCTGGCTACTACAACAAGAAATGGATGCCTATCACATGTTCTAAGAGTTCTTGGAGCGACCATACCGTCGCTTACACATGGTGGGGTGTCTATCGTACAGAGAATACCGATGCTTCTAATAACAACGGTAACTCATTCCAGGGTGACCACTTCGCTGACATCGTGCTGCTGCGTCTTGCTGATGTTATGCTGATGCAATCTGAGCTGACTGGTACAGCAGATGAAATGAATAAGGTACGTGCACGCGTAGGACTGGCTCCTATATCTTATTCTTGGCAGAACATCAAGAACGAGCGTCGTTTTGAGCTCGCTGGTGAGGGTCTGCGCTTCAACGACCTGCGTCGTTGGTCTGGTAAGAACGGTGGTGCAAGCTGTGAGGCTGCTGTTGCCCTGCAGCGTCAGGATGGTTCACGTGTGAACTACACCGGTCACTGGACCGTAATGCATCATGGTCAGGGTGTTGGTGGTAGCAGCTGGGCACAGCGTTATGCCGATACTGACGGCTTCCTCATGATTCCTCCAAAGCAGATTAGCATTATTGGAGATGAGTCTATTCTGAAACAGAATCCTGGTTGGGGTGCAGGTGTTGCAGGTGCTAACATGTCTGGTACGCCAGTTTACGATTAATTTTGAGTTACGATAATAAGAATAAAAAATAGCAATATGAAAAAGTCAATATTATTGTTTGCGGTAGCACTGGGCATTCTCACGTCATGCGATCCCATCAAGGATGAGAAAGATTTTGACGTGACCAACCTAACCGCTGAGCAACTGCTCAATGGTGCTACGTTCTCGCAATATGCAGACCAGGCTTGTACGGAACCCCAGGCCGATGGTAACTGGATTAAGTACAATATCCCAAATGCATCAAGCGTCTTCATCTTCTATAAGAAGGCCGATGGTTCAGAGTTCAAGTTGGCAAGCGGTACTGCCGGTGGCGTCTTCAACTTCGTTCCTTCACGTGGTTCAGACCCCAACCAGACAGTTTATTTCCGCTACGTCAACCAGAATAACGAAGAGGTTGTTGCTTCTAAGGAATTTACTGTTCAGGTAGCTGGTGAGCTGGAGATGCCAATCCGTTTCCTTGCTTCTAACGACTATGGTAAGAAGACCTGGAAGTGGGACCCCTCTATCACTGGTGCTGTTTGGGGTAACATGGGTTACCTGCCTGGTGATGGTAAGTCTGTAGGTACTACCGGCAACGGTCAGTGGTGGGGTGTCACTACTTCTGAGGAGTTCAATGGTCAGCTGCAGCATACAGAGGATAACACTAACCATGGTGATGGTGACCTTGCTGCTTACATGGTATTCACCGAGGACGGTTTGCTGAAGGCATACGATGCTACAGGTTCTGTCATCCGCGAGGACTCTTACGCTGTTGAGGGATGGGATCCCGCAGGTGAGTGGAAGGTTGGTGACCTGGTTACCAAGGCTATCCTTTGGCCATACGAGATTAACTCTGGTGGTAATATCCCTGGCAAGTACGAGATTGTTTATCTGACATCTGACAAGATGACGCTGGTTTATCCTGACGGTGGCTCTCAGGGTGGCTGGGGTGAAGCTTCATTCTGGCACTTCTGCAGCAACTCGGATATCCTTGGTATGGCTGCCGGTTATGAGAGTGGCAAGTCTTGGACTTGGGACCCCTCAATCACTGGTGCTGTTTGGGGTAACATGGGTTACCAGCCTGGTGACGGTGCATCTGTTGGTACTTCTGGCAACGGCCAGTGGTGGGGTGTCACTACTTCTGAGGAGTTCAATGGACAACTCCAGCATACAGAGGATAACACTAACCATGGCGACGGCGACCTGAATGCCTACATGACATTCGGTACCGATGGTATCCTGAAGGCTTACAATGCTGCTGGTGAGGTCATTCGTTCTTCTGCTTACGAGTTCGTACCTGTTGATAATAGCGACTGGAAGATTGCAGACCTGAAGACTACTTCTATCCTGTGGCCATACGAGATCAACTCTGGTGGTAACATTCCTGGAACCTACGAGGTGGTTTATATGACCGGAGACAAGATGACGCTGGTTTATCCTGACGGTGGTTCTCAGGGTGGTTGGGGCGAAGCCTCGTTCTGGCACTTCATGGCTAAATAAAGTCTGATATAAGCTTCATTTTATACAGTCCGCCTCACAGCTCAGCATGCTGTGGGGCGGATTTCTTTTTGATTTATTTGGCACTTTCAGATAATTGTCGTACTTTTGCAGGTTAGAATAGAAATGAAGACCATCATGAAATATTGGAACGCAGGACTGACAATACTCTTGGGTATTGGCATCTTTCTGTTTTGGTATGTCAGTTATCCTTTTGCGCTGACTTATCAGGAACAATACCAGCTGTTCCTGTTTACATCCGACTATTTCGTTGAACGCGTTTCCATAGTAGGAGGTTTTGCAGACTATATTGCCGACTTCTTCGTGCAGTTCTATTATGTCCCCTGGATGGGAGCATCGTGCATAGCCTTGTTGTCTATGGCCTTGCAGCTGTTGACGTTACAGGTGATGAAGCAGTTTGTGGCTGAAGGCCGTTCCCTTGTATTCAGTCTTCTGAGCTTTATCCCACCGGTACTGATGGTTCGGCTGATGGGTGACGAGAGCGTGCTCCTTACCTATATGGTATCAATGGTCCTGGTGCTGTTGGCTGTTTGGCTTCTGGCTCAGATAAAGTGGTATTGGGAACTGTTGCTGATACCGCTGATTTACTGGTTGACGGGACCTATGTGCTGGCTTTACGTGGCATTACGTATGGTACAGGTGATTGTCCTTGGAGCGAGAGGGTGGAACCGTGCTGGACTGTGTGTCGTGCTGCCGTTGTGGCTGTTGGCTACAGAATGTCTGGCTTATGTCACGGTTATGCAGCAGTGGCCTCCGGAAGCTGTCCTTTTCTATATCAATTACTATCGCACACCAATGCAGATGCCCCTGCTCATGGCACTCATACCTTTAGTCGTGGTTATTGTTGTCTTGCTCGCGCGCGTACATATAAATATTAAGGTAGGTACAGGTATTGCCGTTATAGCCTTGATAGCCGCTGTTGTCTATGTGCCTTCAGGTTTTGATACAGAGAAATATGAACTCATACGTCAGGACCAGCTGATACGTGCCGGGCAGTGGGATAAAATCATCGAGCGTGCAAAGACTCATGTGGTAAGAACTACATTCTGGTCAAACAGTGTTAATCTGGCGCTTTCACAGAAACGTCAGTTGGCAGAGCAGATGTTCAATTACTATCAGAGTGGTGAAGATGCTCTTGTTATGCGTCCTTATCGTGACCTGACAAGTAACTTGCCGACAGCAGAAGCTTATTACCGTCTGGGTCTTATTAATTCTGCCCAGCGTTATATGTTTGACATTCAGGAGTCAATTATGAACTTCAAGAAGAGTGGACGCTGTACGAAGCGCATAGCCGAATGCATGTTGATAAATAGCCATTACAAACCAGCAGCCAAGCAGTTGAATATATTGAAACATTCACTCTTCTATCGTAGTTGGGCAGAGCAGATGGAACAATGTCTCTACAAAGACAGCATGGTAGATGCCATACCAGAGTATAAACGGTTGCGCCAGTTACGTTTTAAGGATGACTTCCTGTTTAGTTATGGCGAGATAGAAAAGATCTTCGGTTTGTTGTTCGTCAATAATTCCGACAACAAGATGGCGCTCGACTATTTCCTGGCCGAACAGTTGCTGAAGGGAAATATGCAGGACTTTATGCATTACCTCTCGTGGGCCCAGCAATATGGTGGCTATAAGTACATGCCTGAAGGCTATCAGGATGCTGTAAGGTCCATACAGACACAAGGTCGTCAAGGTGGTAAATATGCCAATTATGTACAACGTATGATGAATAGTAAACAACAATGAGAAGTCGGTTCACATACATCATATTATTCATGTTGTTGGTTGCCTCATGTTCAAGAAAACCAACCGATGCACAGCAGCTCAGTGAGTTGCCAAAGATTTATCCTGACTATATAGGGGTGACGATACCTGCTGACATTGCTCCACTTAATTTTGCGATGGCAGACGAGCAGACAACCTGTATTGACGTTATTGTCAAGGGGGCTGAAGGTGGTGAATTGCATAGCAATGGTGAGGAAACTGATTTTGATATCGACGAGTGGTATGCATTAACTGAGCAGAACCGTGGCAGTAAACTGTCTGTTACTGTGTGTGCCGAACAACAAGGACAATGGAAGCAATATCAGGCATTTGATATTTTTGTCAGCACTGACAGCTTGGACGATTGGGGCGTCACTTATCGCCGTATATCTCCAGGTTATGAGGTTGGTGGAAATATCGGTCTCTATCAGCGTAACATCCATACGTATGATGAATATCCTATTCTTTTGGAGTCTGCCGTTCCTGGCCGTTGCTTTAATTGTCATACCCCTAACCGTACAGACCCTCGTCAACTGACCATGCAGATACGTGGAGAGGGTGGGGGAACCATGGTGCAGATAGACGGTGAGCAACGTTGGCTGAACACGAAGACAGACTCGACGAAGGCCGCAGGTAGTTATGCTTATTGGCATCCGTCAGGAAACTATTGTGCTTATGCAACTAACACCGTTCACCAAAGTTTCTTTGTGGGTAAAGGCCAACGTATAGAGGCATATCATGAATTTAGTAATATCGTGGTGCTTGATGTGCGCAGTAATGAGCTGATTCTTTCACCTCAGTTGATGACAACCAGTCATTTGGAAATCTTCCCTGCTTTCTCTGCTGACGGCAAGTCCCTCTATTATAGCACGTCAGATTCTTGTCGCGTACCGGCAGAGTATGAGAAGGTGAAATGTTCGCTTTGCCGTATTTCTTTCGATGCGGAGAAGGGACAGTTTGGTGAGGTGGTGGATACCTTACTTAATGGGCCGATGATGGATAAGAGTTTTACGCTGGCACGTCCGTCATACGATGGTCGGTGGCTCATGTATTGCCAGACCAGTCGCAGTAATTTCCCTGTCTTCCATAAAGATGCAGACCTCTGGCTAATGGATTTGCAGACCGGTGAGACACGTTCCATAGACGAAGCGAATAGTGATGATACGGACAGTTACCATAACTGGTCAAGTAATTCCCATTGGTTTGTCTTTACATCGAAACGAGAAGATGGTATGTATGGCCGGCTGTATATTGCCCATATCGGTGCAGACGGAAAGGTTGGCAAGCCGTTCCTATTGCCTCAGCGCCAGCCTCGTAAGTACTATCGTGACATGATGGACTCCTATAATGTGCCCGACTTTACCAAAGTCAAGGTTGATTTCAATGTACGTGAAGCCCATCGACAGGTCTATGCCAACGAACGTGTTCCCGTAACAATCAGAAAATAAAATAAAAATCAAAACCAATATGAAGAAACTAATCTTTTTTATGATGTCATTGGCTGCTGTCACATTATTTGTTAGTTGTGAACAACAGCAGAGTAAGAATTGGTGTCGCATCCATGGCACCGTAATTGGTCCAGAGTATGAAGGCAAGCGTATCTTCCTTGTGCCGTTGAATGGTCCTGCTACTGCGGAGACTGTTGACAGCATGGAGGTAAAGGATGGTAAGTTTGAGTTTATGCCCGACTCACCACAGATATATAAGATACTGATGGACTATCATTACCGTTATGCAACCCAGACCCTGCTGGTTATTGCGGAGCCTGGTGATATTTCTGTAGTTATTGATACAGTCAGTCATGCCAGCGGTACCAAGCAGAATGACTCTTTGGAGGCCTGGAAAACTGTTACAGAGACATTCAGATTTAAGTCTGGCCAGATGAGCAAACGCGCTTTGGATGCACGCTCAAGTGGTAATATCGCACTTTCCGATAGCATTAATGCTGAACTACAGGCCATGAGACTGGCTTACAAACAGTTCTCTCGTAGGATGTCTGCTAACATGGAGAAAGGTTTACTGCATGACTTCCTGGATGAGCACTTCCCTCTGACCTATAAGCGTACGATGCCTGACGGAACGGTTGTTGAGATGGATGCAGACACGAATGAGCCAGTTAAAAAATAAACATTGGCCTTGGTTGCTGTCATTGCTTTTTGGAATGGCGGTCTTCCTGTTCTGGTGGCAACGATATCCCTTTGCCCTCAGCTATCATGAGCAGTTCCAGCTGTTCCTATTCGATAGTGACTATCTGGCAACTCGTTTGGCCGAGCCAGGCGGGATAGCCCGTTATTTGTCTGAATTCCTTGTTCAGTTCTATAATAATGTAGTTTTCGGAGCAGTCATCATCGCTTTGTTGCTGGTGCTGATGCAGCGTTTAGTGTGGCGGCTGATGGACCAGCAGAACAAAACGTGGTACCCGTTAAGTTTCCTGCCTTCTCTGGTAACCTGGTATATGATGGGAGATCAAAGCTTGTTGCTGGCATTCCCACTTGCCTTGATAATGGTGTTGTCAGTGATGGCTTGTGTGAAAAGTTTAGGGATGAAACGCTTAAGCGTTGTTGCACTATGCCTGCTGATACTGGTACCGTTGGTCTATTGGGTTTGTGGACCGGTTGTACTCATGTTAGCCGTCTATCTGCCATTATCTGGGCAGAAACCGATACTACGTGATGCCCTCTTGTCTGTAGCTGCTGTTGTCTATGGAGTGTTATGCATCTTGTTAAGTAGCCTGATTGTCCCATATACGGTATCCCAACTGTTCTGCGGACTGGGGTACTATCGTTTCTTTGAGTCTTTCATGCTGCTGATGATTCTGCTGCAACTCTTATTAGTAGCATTGCCACTATGTGGACGTTTCTTGCCTGAGATTAAAGTGGGCAAGGCACATTACACTCTATTAGGTGTGCAGGTGGTGGCGCTGACGGTGCTGATGCTGGCTGTTGTGCCAACAAACTACGATGCCAAGACCTATGAGTTGATAGAGTATGACTATCTGGTGCGCACTCAGCAGTGGGATGCTGTGATAAAGAAGGCAGAACAACAGACGCCAGACCTTCCCATGAGTGTCTGTGCTACTAACCTGGCACTGGCAATGAAGGGAGAACTGACAACGCGGGCATTCGACTTCTATCAACGTGGCGGTCAGGGCCTGCTGCCACCATTTGAGCGTAATTATACCACAACACTCGTGACAGGTGAGGCATATTTCCAGTTAGGTCTGGTAAACACTGCCCAGCGTTTCGCCTTCGAAGCCATGGAGGCCATACCTAATTATAATAAAAGTGTGCGTTGTGTCCGTCGTCTGGCTGAGACCAATCTTATAAATGGTAATTATGAGGTGGCACGAAAGTACCTGAAGATGCTTGAGAAAACCATGTTCTATGGTAAGTGGGCTCAGCGTACAGAGGCTTTACTTGGTCAGGAACAACAAATAAATAACCATCCATTATATGGTCAGATGCGTAAGAAACGTATCAAGGAAGATTTCCTGTTTAGCGACCGTGAGTTGGATAAGATTTGTGGTCAGTTGTTAATGGCAGACAAGGATAATACCTTGGCTTTGCAGTATTTGCTGATGTTTCCTGTGCTTGACCGTGATTTAAACCGTTTTATGAACTATATGATGTTTGTTTCCCAGACACATCCCGGGTATTCACCGCGTATTTGTCAGGAGATGGTAACATTTGCCTATGCCAGCAGGAAGCAGCAACCACCGCAAGGTGTTGTTCCAGAAGCCATGTTACAGCAGTTTAATCAGTTCATGCAGGCTTATCAGCAGGGCGCAACAGAGATGTTCAGACACAGCACATGGTACTATCTGATGGGAAAATAAATGAAGGAGGATGACAGTATGAGAAAAAAAAGTGAGATATGGAGGTTCTTGCCGTTGGTTTGCCTCATTATAGTCTTTGGTTGTTCTGAGCGTCCCAAGGATGTACGACAGTCAGATCAGTTACCTGCAATTTTTCCAGACTATGTTGGTGTTACCATTCCTGTTGGCATAGCACCCTTGAACTTTACTATGGGCAGTGAAGACTTTGACTGTATGGATGTCATAGTAAAGGGAGCCAAAGGTGGTGAGTTGCATGCTAATGGCGAGGAAGCCTGTTTTGACATAGACGAGTGGCATGAACTCGTGGAACAAAACAAAGGTTCAGAACTGACCGTTACCGTCTGTCAGCTGAAACAAGGTGTATGGACGCAATATAAAGACTTCAGTATTCACGTTAGTCCGTATGCACTTGACGAATGGGGTGTTACCTATCGTCGTATCGCTCCTGGCTATGAGGTCTATAGTCATATGGGATTATATCAGCGTGACCTAAGTTCATTTGACGAAGATGCTATCATCGTGAACACTCAGGCGCCAGGCATGTGTGTCAACTGTCATACCAGCAATCGTACTAATCCTGATCGTTTTGTATTTCACGTACGTGGGGAGCACGGAGCAACGATGATACAACGTGATGGGAACCGTGAATGGTTGCAGGCCAAGAATGAGCTGTTGGGCGGTTCGATGGTTTATCCTTATTGGCATCCTAATGGAAAATATTGTGCTTTCTCCACCAATCAGACACGCCAGGGCTTCCACATCACGCTGGATCCAAAGCAGCCAGCAACAAATCAGAATCGTATTGAGGTGTTCGACTTGTCGTCCGATATCTTTGTATATAATGTGGAGACCCATGAGACACTTCGAGATTCGCTTGTAATGACTCCAGACTGGTCAGAGAACGTGCCGGTTTTCTCACCTGATGGACGTACATTGTATTATATGACTTGTCTGCAGAAGGAATACCCGATGGATTTCCGTGAAGAGAAGTACAACCTATGTAAGATTGATTTTGACCCGGATAAGGGACGCTTTGGCAATAAGGTTGATACACTGTTCAATGCTGTAGCTCGTGGTAAGAGCCTTACTTGGCCACGTCCCTCATACGATGGCAAGTATTTGCTGTTTACGCTGATGGACTATGGTTATTTCTCTATATGGCATGAAGAGAGTGAACAGTGGCTCTTGAACTTAGAGACTGGTGAGGCACGTGCCATTGACGAGATAAACAGTCCTCGTGCAGACAGTTATCATAACTGGAATGTCAATTCCCATTGGGTGGTGTTTACGTCACGGCGTGGAGATGGACTCTATTCGCGTCTCTATTTTGCTTCTGTTGATGATCAGGGACATTTTACTAAACCGTTCCTGTTGCCACAACGCCATCCTCGTCAGTACGAAGAACGTTCCGTATATTCATTCAATACCCCAGACTTTACCAGCCGTAAAGTAGATTTCGATGCGCGTCAGGCTGGACATGAGATACTTTCAGACAAGCGTATAGAAAGTAAGTAGGGCTATTTGAATGGTTCGGCAGTCTTCTTCATCGCCTTGCTAACGTCTGTTGCATCAAAAGGTATGCGGCCCGTAGCCAGTTCCGGTGCATTAAATGACTTGAGGAAAGTATCATAGAATGTCGGTGACTGCTGTGGCAGGCAGAAAGGCTTGTGTGCACGTCCCTGCTTATCCACATAACAGAAATAAGGCTTGCCGTAAAGTCCATCGTCACGTTTGGAAGCAAAGACAAACCATCGTGAGTTGCTTGACCACGAATGGTAGGTGTCACTCATGTCTGAATTGACAATGGCTAAGCTGTCAATCACTCCTGTCTGCATGTCTATCATGCGCAGGTCACTCTCACGATGCCAGATGGGGAACGTACCATAGTCTTGTACAGTAAACAACAGATGCTGTCCGTCAGGTGACATGCGTGGATGACAGACACTGTATTTCCCAGGTTGCGGCATAGCTGCTCCAGAGAAGACAGTATCTACCTCTTCACCCAACGTTCCTGTATTCTCATCAAACGGGATACGAACCAATGCATATTGCAGTTTCTTTAGCTCCATGGGTAATGACACCATTGGCGCTGCACAATAATAGATATACTTTCCGTCAGGTGAGAAAGTAGGGAAGGTCTCCAATACAGCAGAGTCGCAAAGTAATTCAGAACGTATGATACGATTCTCTTTGAGGTCTGCTACATATACGTCTGACTTCGAGTCATATACTTCCAAGCGTTTTTCTTTCTTTGAATGGAAAGCAGGTATGATGACGTTTGTAGAGAAGGTGATGTAGCGTCCGTTAGGGGAGAACCCGAAATAGACCGAACCGCTGACCATATCGTCTGTCTTAATATTCAGCTTGCGAAGATTGCCATTTTCATTAAGAATAGCTCCTCCTTCCTTGCCACGCACATAGAGCATTGAGAGGTTTGGGTTCTGGCTGCCTGTGGTATGACAGTTCATGCAACGGTTCTCTTGTAGGCGATAATCAGTCAGTATAGCCTCGTCAAAATTCTCTATACAGCGTTGTTTCAGTTGAATGTTGTTCCATACTTCGTAGTCAGGTTCTATCAGTCGATATGTCAGCCATGGGTCAAGCTTGTCCTCTACCACGTACCAATGGAATGGCTTGTATTGAATCCACTGTCCGTTCATGAGTGCCGTCACAGTAATGGTGATGTCTTTATTCTGCTCAAGTAATTGATGCCAGTCATTTTCGTTAAAGACTACTTCTTCGCCATTTGTGTTTATTGTTATGTTGCCAGCCTCAACGTTTACAGCTTCAGCACCACGGACAAGGAAATTCAGTGGCGCTATATTGATAGGAATAGTTACTTCTGTATAGTCAGGATAGATGGGTGGCAGGTCGTTGGTCTGTTGTACGTTCTCCGGTGTGGGAGTACAGGCCACCCATGTCAACATGACAGTTAGAAAAATGATGATATGTTGTTTCATTGTATTTTTGGTTTTGTCGCTTTGTCATAGTAATACCAATAGG
>Ga0247610_10000591_pt1 | contig 49816 bp, 43 predicted proteins | sample 174DNAGHGhighgp2_FD_193483 | JGI IMG/M metagenome (GOLD analysis project Ga0247610, IMG submission 193483) | Sheep rumen microbial communities from Palmerston North, Manawatu-Wanganui, New Zealand - 1742 DNA GHGhigh gp2 | ecosystem: Host-associated > Mammals > Digestive system > Stomach > Rumen...
ACCGACATCGAGGAAGTCATGAATATCGTCAAAGGTCCGGACTTTCCGACGGGAGCACAGATCCTCGGTACCCGCGGGATCCAGGAGAGCTACCGTACCGGACGCGGCAAAGTCCGCATGCGTGCGGTAACGAATATCGAGACTCTGCCGAACGGTAAGTCCCAGATCATCGTGACCGAGCTTCCTTACATGGTAAATAAATGGAACATGATCACCAAGATGGCGGATCTTGTAAAAGACAAAAAGATCGACGGCATCACGGACATCCGCGACGAATCCAATCGTGAAGGTATCCGTGTCGTCATCGAAGTCCGTCGTGATGTCAATCCGAATATCGTATTAAACAAGCTTTACAAACATACACAGCTGCAGGATACTTTCGGCGTAACGATGCTGGCACTGGTCAACAACCAGCCGCGTGTCATGAATCTCCTGGAGATGCTGACCGAGTATATCAAGCATCAGGAAGATGTTGTCACACGCCGGACAAAGTTCGATCTGAAAAAAGCGGAAGAGCGTGACCACATCATTCAGGGACTGCTGACCGCACTCGATCACATCGATGAAGTCATCAATATCATCCGCAGCAGCCAGACACCGCAGGAAGCAAGGACGCGTCTGGAAGAACGTTTCGGACTTTCGGATAAACAGTCTGCCGCGATCGTGGAAATGAGACTGCGTGCCCTGACCGGTCTGGAAAGAGAAAAACTGGAAGGCGAGCATGAGGATCTGCTCCGCAAGATCGCAGAATGGAAAGCGATCCTTGCAGATGAAAAGCTGCTGCTCGGTGTCATCCGTACGGAACTCATCGAGACCGCGGATAAGTACGGCGACGAGCGCCGTACCGCGATCAATTATGATGATATCTCCGATATCGACGAAGAGGATATGATCCCGCTGGAGAATACCGTAGTCGCGATGACGAGTCTCGGTTATATCAAGCGTATGTCCGTGGACAATTTCAAAGCACAGGGCCGCGGCGGAAAGGGCATCAAGGGAATGACTACGATCGAAGATGATTATATCGAAGATCTCCTGATGACCACGACGCACCATTACATCATGTTCTTCACAAACCGCGGACGTGCTTATTGCTTAAAAACCTTTAAGATCCCGGAGGCGGGCAGGACCGCAAGAGGAACTGCGATCGTAAATCTCCTGCAGTTACAGCCGGAAGAGAAGATCTCCGCTGTCATTCCGATCGGAGATTTTGAAGAAGGCAAGAACCTCTTCATGGTCACGAAAAAAGGTATCGTCAAAAAGACGCGTATCATGGAGTATTCCCATATCAATAAAAACGGGATCAAGGCGATCAACCTTCGTGAAGATGATGAGCTGATCGAAGTCAAACAGACCGATGCCGAGACAAGGATCTTCCTTGTTACGAAGTACGGTATGTGTATCCAGTTTAAAGAGACCGACGTTCGTGCGACCGGCCGTGATGCAATGGGTGTCATCGGTATGAATCTCGGTTATGATGATGAGATCATCGGCATGCAGCTCGATCATCAGGGAGACTCTCTCTTAGTCGTCAGCGAAAACGGTATCGGAAAACGTTCGGCACTCGAAGACTTCCGCCTGCAGAACCGCGGCGGTAAGGGAATCAAGTGTTACAAGCTCACGGAAAAGACCGGAGACCTCGTCGGTGTCAAGGCGGTCACGGATGATCATGAGATCATGATGATCACGACGACCGGTATGATTATTCAGGTACGTATGAGTGAGATTCCGGTACACGGCCGTATTACATCGGGTGTAAAGATGATGAACCTGAAAAACGGTGACAGCGAAGAGAACTTCAAGATCGCAAAGATCGCGAAGGTTCGGGAAAAGATCAGCGACGGCGTCAATGAATACGACGACATCGAGTCTGCGGAAGAAAAGATGGAGGAAGAGAAAGCCAACCTTCCGAAGTCCTCCGGTTCCGAAAATGACGGTGATGATGCCGGCGAAGAGAACCTGATTTATCCGAAAGAAGAGGGCGACGACGAGTAAAACGTTTTGTCCGAAAAGTATAACACCTTCGAATCATAAAACATCCGTCAAACCGCCCTTCGCAGTGTGTGGTCATCCCTGTTTCGATGATCCCAGCGGCTGCGAAGGGCTTTGAGGTAAAAAAAGCACAATGCCGAAAACGATCCGGGGCGGAAGACAACTGAATATCAAACCGGTACCGATCCTGATCGCGGCCGCTTTGATCGTGATCGCCGTATACGGGATCACTCACATGGGACACCGCGGGATGGCGACGGGTCTTCGCGAGCCGATCCAGACGGAAGCGAGCGGGATGAAGACTTTCCAGAAGGACGGGTATACGGTCAGTGTGGATTATCTTTACGAGTATGATATCATCGCACTCGTCCTGCACACGAAAAACTATGCACCGATGACGGTCATGGACCGCCTTGCACCGAAGGATCTGGCACTGGCCTGGGGAGATGTTGCGGCCAATAACCTGAACATCGATTTTCATTGGAATCAGATGAGCCGGTTTTATTTCTGGCATGTAAACAGCTATTCCGAGCTGGCACCGGTCGGAAGCGAAGCGGATGTCAGTCTGCAGTCTGCGAACTGTCACATCATCGCGGCGGATCTTGCGACCAGACGACAGATCTCCCGGGTACGGATGGGAGATATCGTTCATTTGAAAGGATATCTCGTCAGCGTTTATGCATCGAAGCCGAACGGAAAGTATTATTTCTGGGAATCCAGCACGACGAGGACGGATACCGGTGACGGTGCCTGCGAAGTCATTTATGTGACAAGTGCGGAGATCATGAGGTAAAGCAAAAGAAAGATGGCACTTCGGATCTATTCCATAACATTTCTGATCTCTCTTGTATGCTTTGCATTGTATTGGATGCAATGGAGAAAAAATTACAGCGTATTATATACGCTGACTTTTTCTATCATCACGATCGCAAATATCGGATATGTCATGAGCGCTCTTTCGGTCAATCTGGAGGAAGCGTTGATGGCGCATAAGCTCATCTACCTCGGCGGTTGTTTTCTTTTGATGCTTATGACGTTTTATATCTTTGAGATGTGTCATGTCGTGTTACCGTATGCCGCAAAGTGTCTGCTGGTCGTCATCAGCGTGATCTTTTACCTGAGTGCCCTGACGATGGGAAAGCTGCCGTATTTTTACAGGAGCGTATACGCAGAGATCGTGGACGGAAAGCTTCATATGATCAAGGAATATGCACCGATGCATACAGCCTTTCAGGTATACACGATCATTCTGTTCCTGATCAGTTACCTGGTGCTGAGCTATGCGCTCCGGCATCGTCCGCAGGCATCGCGTAAAAATATCCGTCTGCTTTTTATCACCCAGAGTGTGTCAGTCTTCAGTTTTTTTTTCGGACGTATGTTTATGCCGGATTTTGAATGGCTGTCGATCGCTTATGTATTTGATGAGTTCATTTATCTGATCATTGCCAGGAGAACGACGCTGTATGATGTGGAATCCACGGTCAGCAAATCGATCGCGGAGCAGGGAAACTACGGATTTGCGCTTTTTGATAAGGAGTACAATTATCTCGGTTGCAACGGAGCCGCTTACAGTATCATTCCTGCATTGAAAACCGAACAGGTAGATTTTCCGCTGAAGGAAAAGGATGAACTGACCCAGCGCATCCGTCTGTGGCTGGAGGCATATCACAACGATCCGTCGGACAGCGGACATATCAAGGATATCGGGGAACAGTATTACCGTTTCGATATCAGTGATCTGAAAGAGGATGAAAAAATGATCGGCTACCAGCTCATGGTCACGAACGTGACACAGCAGCAGAAATATATGGAGCTGATCAACAACTTTAACGGCCGTCTGCAGGAGGATGTCAAAACAAAGACGGAACATATCCAGAATCTGCAGGACAGTTTCATCCTCGGTATGGCGACGATGGTAGAAAGCCGTGACAACTCCACCGGCGGACATATCCGAAGGACCAGTGATGTGGTAAGGATCCTGATGAAAGAGATCATGAAGGATAACATCTTCGGAGTGGATGAAGAGTTTGCTTCGAATGTGATCAAAGCGGCACCCATGCACGATCTCGGAAAGATCGCCGTGGATGATGCGATCCTCCGAAAGCCGGGACGTTTTACCGAGGAAGAGTTTGAACAGATGAAAGTGCATGCGGCGGAAGGTGCACGCGTGGTCCGTTCCGTGCTGGCGGATTTTGATGATACGCGTTTTAAAACAATCGCGGAAAATGTCGCACATTATCATCACGAACGCTGGGACGGTTCCGGTTATCCGGAAGGGATCAAAGGAGAAAACATTCCGCTGGAGGCCAGGATCATGGCAGTAGCGGATGTTTATGATGCGCTGGTCAGTAAGCGCTGTTATAAAGAGAGTATGTCCTTTTTGGAGGCAAAGGGCATCATCATAAACGGTATGGGAACTCACTTCGATCCGCGTCTGGAGCCGTATTTTATGAATGCGGTAAGCCGTATGGAGAAATACTATACGCTGGATACGACCGAAGCGGAAAAAGATTCCACGCATGAAACGGAGAGAAACTATGGAAACAAAAACACAGATGACGATCGGCATTGATGTCGGTTCCACCACGACAAAGATCGCGATCAGCGAAAACGGAGAGATGATCCATCATAAGTACATCCGTCATTTCGCAAGACAGAGAGAAAGTATCTTAAAACTGCTGGAAGGAGCGCAGAAGTATATCGGCGATGCGAAGTTCCGTTACTGTATGACGGGATCCGGTGCGCGTTCCCTGGCAAAGAAGATGGATGTTCCTTTCACGCAGGAGGTCGTAGCAAATTCCCTTGCCCTGAAAAAAGAGTACGGCAGGATCGGTACCGCGATCGAGCTTGGTGGTCAGGATGCGAAGATCATTTTCTTCCGTGAGGATGAAAAGAAAGAACCGCAAGTATACGACATGAGAATGAACGGCAGCTGTGCGGGCGGCACGGGTGCGTTTATTGATGAGGTTGCGACGGTACTCGGTATTGAAGCAGCGAAAATGCGTGACCTCGCCGACCAGGGAAACAGTGTCTATGATATTTCCGGGCGCTGCGGTGTTTTTGCAAAGACCGACATTCAGGCACTTTTAAATCAGGGTGTAAAGAAAGCGGACATCGCACTGTCCAGTTATCATGCAATTGCAAAGCAGACGATCGGCGGACTTTCCCAGGGACTGGAGATCAAACCCCCGGTAGCATTTGAGGGCGGCCCCCTGACCTTCCATCCGAGACTGATCGAAGTATTTGCAAAACGTCTGAACCTGAAAAAGAGTGATATCCTCGTACCGCACCATCCCGAGATGATGGTTGCATACGGTGCGTCTCTTTCCATTGATGAGATCCATCCGGATTCTTCGATCTATACGTTAAAAGACCTGATCGGGAAACTGAAGAACATCGGAGATGACGATGACGAAGAGCAGGAAGCGGGACAGCTTTACTTTACTTCTCCCGAAGAACTGCAGGCATTCCGTGACCGTCATCCGAAAAAAGATTTCCCCGATTATCAGCCGAAAGAGGGAGAGACGGTACGTGCATATCTCGGCATCGACTCCGGTTCCACGACGACAAAGCTCGTACTGATGAACGAAGACGAGGAGATCATCGATGCTTACTATTCCCACAACGAAGGGAACCCTCTGGACGTTGCAAAAGCAGCACTGCTTTATATCTATGAGAAATATCGTCATGCCGGAGCAAAACTGGAGATCCTTGCAGCGGCATCGACCGGCTACGGAGAGTTCCTTTTCAATAAGGCATTCCGCACGGAAGCACACATCGTCGAAACGGTTGCACACTCTCTGGCATCTTCGAAATATGTGGACAACCCGAGCTTTATCCTTGATATCGGCGGACAGGATATGAAAGCGATCTGGATCGAGAACGGCATCATCACGAATATCGTCGTGAACGAAGCCTGCTCCTCCGGCTGCGGATCTTTCCTGGAAAACTTTGCACAGACGCTGCACATCGAAACCGGCAATATCGCAGAGCGTGCATTCAAATCCACGAATCCCGCAAAGCTCGGCAGCCGCTGTACCGTCTTTATGAACAGTTCGATCATCACGGAGCAGCGTAACGGCAAGCAGCCGGATGACATCATGGCGGGTCTTTGTCGTTCAATCATCGAAAACGTTTTCACAAAAGTCATCCGTGTTTCGAATATCGAATCGCTCGGAAGCCGTATCGTCGTACAGGGCGGTACCTTCCAGAATGATGCCGTGCTCCGCGCGATGGAGCAGTACGTCGGAAAAGAAGTCATCCGCGCACCTTATGCCGGACTCATGGGAGCGATCGGTTCCGCATTGACCGCAAAGGAAGCGACACAGAGAGACGGCTTTAAGAAGACCTTCTTAAGCTATGAAGAATTGAAAGCCTTCACCTACAAGCAGGAAGCAAACTCTCCCTGCCCGTACTGCACGAACCATTGCAATCGTACGATCCTTTCCTTCTCCACGGGAGAAAGCTGGGTCACGAACAACCGCTGCGAAAAAGGTGAAGTCATCGGCGATCCGAAGAATAAAGAGATCCAGGCGAAGATCAAAGAGATCGCCAGCAACAAAAACAAACCCGTAAATATGTATGACATCCGTAAGGAACTGCAGAATAAAGAGTATCCTTACGAGAAACTGCTGGATGACCGGAACATCACGATCGGTATCCCGCGCGTATTAAATTACTGGGATGAGCTTCCCTTCTGGGGAACCTTCTGGAAATCGCTTGGCTTTACGGTGAAGCTTTCTCCCGTCAGTACGCGTGAGATCTATGAAAACGGGATCCATGCCGTTCCCTCCGATACGGAATGTTTCCCTGCAAAGCTTGTACACGGTCACATCCGCGAGCTGGAAAAACTCGGCGTCGACCGGATCTTCATGCCGGAAGTCGTCGTCATGGAATCGGAGAATACGGAGTACACCAGCTTTTCCCGCTGTGCTCTGGTCAAAGGATATCCGATCGTCATCAAGAATTCCGATAACCCGGAACGTGAGAAGGATGTGATCTTCGATTCGCCGTATTTCTACTTCTACACAGATGAAGATAAAGAGCGGCAGATCAGTAAGTATATGAAAGAGACTTACGATATCGATCCGAAGATCACGATCAAAGCGGTGCATTTTGCGATCGAAGCGCAGAAGCAGTACGACCGCGAGCTGAAAGCAAAAGGAAAGGAAGTCCTCGATGATATCACGAAGCGGGATGCCTATGCGGTAGTCATGGCAGGACGCCCGTATCATAACGATCCGCTGATCAATCACGAGCTTCCGGAGCTGCTGATCTCCATGGGCGTGCCGGTGCTGACCGCCGACTGTCTGCCGGAGCTTCCGGAGGTAGAGCTTCGCAGATCGCGTATTGACATCGTGAATAACTTCCACGCACGTATGCTCGGAAGCAGCATTCTTGCTGCACAGGATCCGCATCTGGAATACATCCAGATCGTCAGCTTCGGCTGCGGACATGATGCGGTGCTCTCCGATGAGATCGTGCGTATGATGAAAGAGATCAGCAATAAAGCACCGCTCATCCTGAAAGTCGATGAGAGTGATGCGCAGGGACCGCTGCGGATCCGTGTGCGCTCCTTCATCGAAACGATCGAGCGCAAGCGCCGCAAAAATATCCGCTCGGAAGTCAAGCCGCTTCCCGATCCGTATCCGGTGAAGTTTACGAAGAAAGAGCGGAAAGAAAAGATCGTCCTCGTACCGAACAGTTCCCACGCGTTCTGTCAGGTAATGACGGCAGCGTTCCGTTCGCAGGGCATCAAAGCAGTCCCGCTGGAGGTCGGACGCGAGGAAGCGATCGCACTCGGCAAGAAGTATACCCATAACGATATCTGCTTCCCGGCACAGATCGTCATCGGCGAGATCCTCGGTGCACTGAGAAGCGGAGAGTATAAGCGTGCGGAAGTATCCGTTGCGATGGCAAAGTATCTCGGATGCTGCCGTCTGCCTCACTATGCGACGATCCTCCGGAAAGCGCTGGATGATGCGGGCTATGCGGACATCGCGATCCTGACGAACGATGATGTCGATTATCATCAGATGCATCCGGGCTTTAAGATCAACGCAACCACGCTGTTGCGCTTAAGTCTGTCACTTCCGATGATCGATACGCTCGAGGAGATCCTGCGCAAGATCCGGCCTTACGAAAAAGTAAAAGGCAGCGCCGATGCCGCCTTTGAAGCCGGGATGGAAGATCTGACCGAAGGCATGGTAAACGGCGGAACGCACGGACTGATCAAAGGATTCAAGAAAGCGCTGAAGCGTTTTGATACCGTGGAATATGATGACAGCAAAAAGAAACCGCGTGTCCTGATCGTCGGTGAGTATCTCCTGAATTTCCATCCGGGAGCAAACCACGAGATCGAGCGCTATCTGGAGGACAATAATTTCGAGATCATCGAAGCAAAGATGACGGACGTTATTCAGAAGTCTTACTTCTGCGAAGGAAAACAGATCTCGGAATTCAAGGCGACGAGAAAGTTTCATACAAAGTTTTGGTCCAAGGTTGCGAATATATTCTTCGATTTCTCGCACAAACTGATCGACAAGATCGCGAAGGACCAGCCGCTGCATGAGAAGGCCGTATTGATGGATGACCTGGCGAAGATCAGCGATCCGGTGATCCATCACACTTTTGATACGGGTGAGGGAATCCTGATCCCGGCGGAGATCATCTATCATGCACAGCACGGATGTAAGAACTTCGTTATCCTGCAGCCTTTCGGCTGTCTGCCGAACCACGTCATCGGACGCGGTGTCTGCAAAAAGCTGAAGGAAATGTTCCCGGATATCGAGCTGCTTCCTCTGGATTACGATCCGGATGTCAGCTTCGCAAATCTGGAGAACCGTCTGCAGATGCTGATCATGAACCAGAGCACGAACGGAAGCACTGCACGCGGAGATCTGCAGGCAGAACAGGATACAGCAGAGGCCTGATCGCTATAAGGGATGTGATACAGGAGGAAAACCATGAAGTCACGGGACTACGAAAAAAAGCGTAAACATGGAAAAGCTCTTGTTGCAACAGCAGTGATCGCAGGGGTTGCGCTTCTTACGGCCTGTGGGAAGGTAAGGAGTGCGCGTTCCCTGATCTCGGAAGCAAAAAGGAACTACGGTGATTGTACGGTAGTTTCCAAAACAGAAGCCTCCGACAAAACGCAGGTCATACTCCATGATGAGCTGCAGGACTTTGATTACACGATCACAAGTTCCATGGATGAAATCTGGATCGACGGGTCCAGTTTCGGCAGTCTTCCCGGCACGTCAGACAATTTTTACAATTCCCTGCTCGCGAAGATCCAAAGCAATGTCGGAAGCGATATCACTGATATCTGCAATACTTATAATGCGGAATATGAATGGAATACTTACTTTAGTGGTGATCTGATCCTTACGATCCGTACGGGAAGAGAATCACAAGCGATCGCCTGCGCGGAGGAATGTGCGGAAATCCTGCAGGAGCAGAATCTTCAGGGCCGTTTGGACGAAGCACTGATCGCAGCCGAGCACATCCCGGATGATGCAGACTGGTACGGTGAACGTTACGGCAGCGTGAAGCTTCCGGATACCCGCTGGCGGACACGAGAGGATGAGAACGTAGATTATTATACGGAAATGGCCCATCTGCAGACGGATCCGAAGGCAGTGTATCTCCGTACGGAAAAAGGGTATTTTCGTGATACAGGTGCGGATCTGAGCCGTGTGGTCAATACTCTGGGGACAGATTTTCCGGAAAACACGGATGATCCCGTGACCTTTTACTATTTCCGTTCATCCAAGGGAGACGAATATTTTCTCTGTGATTTTAACTATTACAAAGACGGTTATTCCGATTTCGCATACTACACAAACTACCAGAAATAGATTATTTGTTGGATTCCGATACTTCCAATCAGACCTTCCGGATCCGGGGTCTTGGCAGGACCGTCTTTGGAAAGCCGCCGAAGAAATATCTGGAAGTAGTTTACAACGATGATGATCTTGTAATACAGCATCTGTTTTTCGATGAGTATGACAAGTCACCGAAAGATCTGATCGCAAAGTATGAAGGATTAAAGAAAAAATAAAACATGAAAGAAAAGAAAAAAATGATGAAGAAACAGTTAAGAACAAGATGTGCGACATTCGGACTGGGGCTGGTACTTTGCATCGGTACTGCAGCATGCGGGAACGGAAGAGGCCCTGCGCCTGAGGCGGAGGACGAGAGCAGCGCCACTGCGTATATCATAAAAGCAGACGGTACGAAAGTGTATCCGGATGAAGAGCACGGCGATACCAGTGTATTTAACAGCAACGCGGATGAAGACCGGGAGGATCCCGAAGATGAAACGGAAGAACCGGATGCGGAAGAAAACAGCGACGAGGATCTCTTAGGCAGCCATACGGAAAAGGTTTACGAGAATCCATACTTCGGGATCGGCTGCAAGCTGAAGGACAACTGGGAATTTATGGATGACGAAGCATTGCAGCAGCTTTCACAGGATGCGGCAAATTGGATGGACAACTCGGAAGAAGTGCTGGAGCTGCTGGAAAGCGGAAGGATCCTGCAGTCGATGTCGGCGGATCCGAAAGAGGGCGGTGCATCTCTTTCCGTCAATGTAGAAAAACTGGGTTTCAAATACATCGGTTATACCGCGGAAGAATACGACCGCCTCACCAAAGAGGATCTGCGCCTTTCGCTGGAAGCAGCCGGGATCGAAGTCCGCGAGATCAGGACCGTTACGATGAATGTATTCGGTGAAAAGCGTGATATCCTTCATCTGACTCTTGTCGCGGAAGGAACGACCATTGATGAGTTTGTGGTACATGTGGTCCGGGACGGTTACATGGCGACCTGCACCGCCGCAAGCGCTTACGGATACGACGAAGCGGCAAGCCTGCTGGATTGTTATTTTGCGCTTCATTAAACCTTAAAAAACGGTATTATCGTTTAAGATCGCAGCAGTTGAAAAAGCATTTTTCCCAAAAAGGAAAAGTGCTTTTTTATATAGTCAGTCTATTACGAAAGATAAAAGATATATATTATGCAGAAAAAAAGAACTATGGTAGGATACGCTTATTCCAAATTCAGCGGAGGAAAAAAAGATGAGTAACAGGATCAGTTATATTAAAGGCCTGCATTGCCCGAAGTGCAAGAAAGAATATTCGGAAGATCAGATCCGGCATCTGTGTGATTGCGGATCACCCCTTCTGGCAGATTACGATCTGAGTGAAGCTGCAAAGAACTGGAAGAAAGAAGATCTTAAAAACAGGAAACCGGATCTGTGGAGATATCATGAAGTATTACCGGTCAGGCAGGAAGAAAACATCGTTACCCTCGGAGAAGGATTTACACCGATCCTGCCATTAAAAAACGCAGGGAAAAAGATCGGCCTGGATCATCTCTTCCTGAAAGATGAAGGTGTACTTCCAACCGGGACGTTTAAAGCAAGAGGAGCAGCCGTCGGTATTTCGAAAGCGAAAGAGCTGGGGGTAAAAACGGTCGCGATGCCGACCAACGGAAATGCAGGCGCAGCCTGGTCCGTATACGGAGCAGGAGCAGGGATCAAGACGGTGATCGTTATGCCGGAGGATGCGGCAAAGATCACCAGAAATGAATGTCTGGTCGCAGGTGCGGATCTCTATCTGGTAAAAGGCCTGATCAGTGATGCCGGAAAGATCGTGGCGCGATCGATCGAAAAGAACGGCTGGTATGACGCTTCCACACTGAAGGAGCCGTATCGCATCGAAGGAAAGAAGACGATGGGATATGAGATCCTGGAACAGTTCGGCTGGGAAGCTCCCGATGCGATCCTGTATCCCACCGGCGGAGGAGTTGGGATCATCGGTATCTACAAAGCTCTGAAGGAATTGCAGGAGCTTGGCTGGATCGAAGAAAAACTTCCCAAGCTGATCGCCGTACAGGCAGAAGGATGTGCCCCGATCGTAAAAGCATTCCGGGAAAAGAAAAAAGAATCCGAATTCTTTGAACATTCCAGCACGGTAGCATTCGGGATCAACGTTCCGAAAGCACTCGGAGATTTCCTGGTACTGGAGGCGCTTTATGAGACAAACGGAACCGCCGTTTCCGTCAGCGATGAGGAAATCCTGGGATCGGTACAGGAAGTTGCGGAAAGTGAAGGGATCTTTACCTGTCCCGAAGGAGCTGCCCTGTATGCCGCAACGAAAAAGCTGAGCAAAGAGGGATTTTTGAAAGCAGAGGATAAAGTCGTATTGCTGAATACGGGAGCCGGGATCATCTATCCGGATACGGTAAGGAAAGAGATCCCGTATCTGGAACTGGATGCGGTTTTATAAAAGGAGAACAAAATGAAGAGTATTTTTCTTTCCGTCGGGGGGATCCCCGGATGTTGATGCAGATAATAAATAAGAAAAGCAAGAAAAAGATGAAACAGATTTAAAGGAGAAAAAATATGAAAAAGAGAGTTTTATCGATATTATCTGCAGGCCTGTTACTTCTTAGTGCAACGGCTTGCGGAACCAATGCAGACAGCGTACAGGCTGCAGGAGCACAGGCTGCAGGCACGGATCCGGCCGTAATAGCAGAACCTGCAAATGAAACCACGCCGGCGGCGGCTACGGAGGATACAAATAGTGCAGCACCGGAAACGGCCGGCGAAGCCGTTCCTTATCAGGATACCGGGATCGAGATCACATCCACCGATACCAAGGTCATCATCGGCGATCAGGGTTACTATGTTACACCGATCATTGAACATTTCGGATGGTATGATACCTTTTTAAGAGACAAAGGGATCGAAGTTGAGCAGGCAACATTTAACAGCGGTCCGGAGATGATCGAAACCTTTACCGCAGGCGGTCTGGACTGGGGCGTCATGGGCCTGCAGCCGGCAGTGTCGGGTGCGGCAAACGAAGCGGGTGTACAGGTTCTGGCATCCTTTGTCGATCAGTCACGGGCAACCGTACTTGCTACGCTGGATGACAGCATCAAGACGGTCAGTGATCTGAAAGGCAAGCGGGTCGGTGCCAAGATCGGATCCAGTGAGTATGCGTTCCTTCTCTGGGCACTTCAGGAAGAGGGACTGAGCGCAGCGGATGTAGATATCATCAATCTGGACATCCCGGCGATCGCACCGGCAGTGGAGTCCGGTGAAGTAGATGCGGGAACGACGAATATCAACAACTTCACCCGTGTCGCATCCGCTGATGGGATCACGTTCAACTATATCAAAGATGCTGTCGGTTCCGGCACGGCGCTTCAGCCGATCGTTGTGAGAACGGAGTTTGCACAGGCACATCCGGATGTGGTAGAAACGATCCTCACCTTATATAAATGGGGTATCGACTGGATCGCGGAAAATCATGATGAAGCGGTACAGATCATCGCTGATTATTACGGAACGGGTGTGGATGTACCGGAAACCGTTCTGACGTATCAGACATACGGGTTTGCTCCGTTACAGGAGTTCCTTGATTCCACGGAAAACTATATCACGTTCCTGTATGACGGCGGCTACATTAGCACGAGAGTTGAGACGGACGGATTTGTAGATCTCAGCTACGGCAAAGCAGTCGGTCTGGAATAAAAGGGTAATCAATTTCCTACGGAGGTGTGAAGTGATCAAGAATAAATATCTGCAGAAGGCAGTAAACTGGCTGTTACTCCTGCTCCTGCCGGTCACGGTCGTAGCATTATGGCAGATCTCGACGACGCATGGGTGGGTCCGCAGATCGATCCTTCCGCCTCCGGAAGGAATCCTGGAATCTGCGCAAATGCTCGCAAAGCAGGGATTGTTGCTCGATGATTTTCTGGCAACACTGTTCCGGATCATAAAAGGGTTTCTGATCGGATCGCTGATCGGTATCGTTCTTGGGATCATTATCGGATTATCACCCGTAGCGGACCGGCTGAGCAAGATCCTTGTTGCGGTATTCCGGCCGATCCCGATCATAGCTCTGATCCCGATCTTGATCCTCTGGATGGGTATCGGGGAAGGATCGAAAGTTACGGTGATCGTGCTCGGTACGTTCTGGGCCCTGATGCTGAATACGATCAGTGGGATCAAAAGTATCGATCCCAAACTGCTGGAGCTTTGCCGCATGCTGAGGAAAGGAAAAGCGAAAACCATCTTCGGTGTCATCATTCCCAGTGCATTCCCTTCGATCTATACGGGGATCCGGCTTGCAGCAAGTTCTTCTCTCGCGATGTCGATCACCGCGGAAATGCTGGCCGCCCAGAAAGGGATCGGATACCGTATCATGTATGCACGGAACATGGCGCTTCCGGGAGTCATGTTTGTGGGGATCATCGAACTCGGCCTGCTGGGAATGATCATAGACCTGCTGTTGTTAAAAGGGCAGGATCGGATATTGAAGTACAGATAGAAAGCGCGTATAATCATGAATGAAAATATTCTGAAGATCGAAAACGTGAACAAGACGTTTGTGATCAACGGAGAAAACAAAGAGATTTTAAATGGTATCAAATTCAATGTAAGAGAAGGGGAGTTTATTTCCATCGTCGGTGCCAGCGGCTGCGGAAAGAGCACACTGCTCCGAATGATCGCGGGATTGGAGACAACGACGGAAGGCAGAATACTGCTGGATGAAAAGGTTGTCGTGTCACCGTCTGCTTCTCTGAAAATGGCGTTTCAGGAGGCACGGCTGCTTCCCTGGAAAACCGTAGATAAAAATATTGCTTTCGGACTGGATATAAACCGTTCCGGCAATAAATCGGAGCTGGTAAAAAAATATATTGAACTGGTAGGACTGGAAGGATTTGAAAAAGCATATCCGAAGGAACTCTCCGGAGGAATGCAACAGAGAGTCAGCATTGCCAGAGCATTGATCTCGGATCCGAGGATACTGCTTCTGGATGAACCTTTCGGTGCGCTGGATGCGCTGACAAGGATCCGGATGCAGCAGGAGATCTTGAAGATCTGGGAAAAAGAAAAAAGGACCATGATCCTGGTGACACACGATATCGACGAGGCAGTGTATCTGAGTGACCGTGTGATCGTGATGAGTGAACGGCCGGGAACGATCAGAAAAGTAGTAGAGATCCGGCATTCGCGGCCGAGGTATCGTGGCGGAGATGATTTCAATCATTACAAAAGCATCATCCTGAATGAGTTTTTTGACAGGGAAAAGGAGGAAAAGCCCGAATATATGATCTGATCTTCGGGCGAACGGACAGATGGAAAGATCTTTACCGGAACGTATCGCATCCCGGATCGACGGGAGTCCGACAGCATTTCAGTGCGTGGAACGGATCGCACAGATCCTCAGCAATCACGGTTCAAAGGAAGTGAGCGAACAGAATCTCTGGGATCTGAAGCCGGGTCTGTATCACGTAAAGAGAAATGATTCGAGCCTGATCGCTTTTTCCCTTTCCGAAAAGAAACCGGAATCGATCCGTATCGTTGCGGCTCATTGTGATTCTCCCTGTTTTAAACTGAAGGAAGCGCCGGAGATCGAAAAAGAGGGATATTATATTTCTCTGAATACCGAAAAATACGGCGGGATCAATATCCACACCTGGCTGGACCGGCCGCTTTCCATCGCCGGCCGTGTGATTGCAGCGGATTCGAAGGGAAAGCTCCGCTCGGTGACGGTCGATCTGAAAGACGATACACTCATCATACCGTCGCTGGCGATCCATTATGCTCCGGAGCTGAATGATGGGGCACGTTTCGATCTGCAAAAAGATATGTTGCCGCTTTTTGCCTGTAAAGCAGAAGACGGAAGTAAAGATTCCGTAAACGACAGGATACGCAAAGACTATCTGAGTGATGATGAAGAGATCGTGGGGAGCGATCTTTACTTATACAATAAGGAAAAAGCAATCTTATGGGGAACGGATCGTGAGTTGATCTCCGCGCCGCGCATCGATGATCTGGCCTGCGTCTATACCTCACTGGAGGGATTTCTGGATGCGGAAAAAGACGAAAACAAGCTGCGTATCCTGGCTGTATTTGATAATGAAGAAATCGGAAGCAGGACAAAACAGGGAGCGGGCTCCGCTTTTCTGCCGGACGTGTTGCGCAGGATCAAAGGCTATTACGGTTTTTCCGAGGAGGAACTGCAGGTCGTACTCAGCAAGAGTCTGCTCGTTTCGGCGGACAATGCCCAGGCCGTTCATCCCAATCACGGAGAACTCTCGGATCCGGTCAACCGGCCGCTCCTGAATCACGGGATCGTATTGAAACTTCAGGCGGAACAGAAATACGCAACAGATGGTTATTCTGCTGCCGTCGCGCGGATCATTGCCCGGAAAAAGGAGATACCCGTGCAGGTTCTGACGAACCGTTCGGATCTGAAGGGCGGATCTACTCTGGGCTGCATCGTTGACCTGACCACTTCGATCCCAACGATCGACCTTGGGATGCCGCAGCTGGCGATGCACTCGGCATATGAGACTTCGGGCACCGGAGATTTGGAATCGATGGTCCGCTTTATTTCTGCTTTTTATGAATACAGCTGATGCCGTTTCTTGCAACAAACACCGTAAACCGCTATAATATACATAGCGGTTTTTTTATCGGAGGCACAGGTATGGAAGAAAAAGACAGCCGGATCGAGGAGATCCTGAACCATTTGGACAAAGAAGTCGCATCCGGTACGATGCGCATGAGCGTGGAGATCGATGAGTCGCAGGCCGAGCATGAAAAGGTCACGCACAGCTGCTGTAAAGTATACGGTCGGAATGCAAACCGTATGGTCGGCGAGCTGGACATGTACTCGGATCTGCATCTGAAGAACCTGTAAACGAAATTGTACCCGAAGCACATTGCTTTCTTCTGCGGATACCGTAAATCGAAAAGGAGTGAGGAAATGGACAGAAAAAATGTCTTTGACGCTTACACCATAAAGAATCAGAAAAAGCTCATTACCGTTCCGGAAGATATCGTTATCCTGCGGGAGGGAGAAGTAAACCTGGATATGTATAAACTCGTATCCGGACACGTCGAGATGTACACCGGCTATGAAACCGAAAACTAGGTTCTGATCGGAATCTTAGGACCGGGTGCCTGTTTCGGGGAATTCGGAATACAGCTTCGTAAGCCGGCGATTTATACGATCGTGACTTATTCCAAAGGGAAGCTCTTGCGGGTGACGGAGGATTTTCTGGATGAATTTGTTCAGGAAAATCATGACAGCATCATACAGATCATGAAAAACATGGCGGACATGATGATGATACTGTCAAAAAATGTAGACCAGCTTAGCGGCGAATTGGAAAACGTGCAGAAAAAGCGCCGGAAAAACAGACCGTGCAGAATATTCCCAAAACAGTCCTGAGAAAATATGCATTCGGGAGAGGTTCACTCAGATCAGGAAAATAAACGAAATAAAGAAGATAAGCAGATGAAGAGATCATTCGACAGCAGGAAAAAAAGGTATCAGGGAATTTATGGATCATTGTTTATGATAATGATGCTTTCTGTTGCCTGCGGAAAAACAGAAATGCCGGAAGCGGAGACGGTTTCGGAAAATACAGCAGAAACGTCAGAAATGTCCGGGGACAAGGAGGGTACGGAAAACACCTCAACATCGGCAAACCGTCCGTCTTCCGCACAGGGACAGTCGACGACACCGTCAGAAGAAGCGGGAGGGAGTAAGCCGAAAGAAACGGAGAAACAGCTCCCGATGGCGGAAGATTTCACGGTCTATGATGCGGAAGGAAACGAGGTAAAGCTTTCCGACCGGATCGGCAGACCGGTCATCGTATACAACTGGGCCGTCTGGTGTCCGCCCTGCCGTTCGGAACTTCCGGACTTTCAGGAGGCGTATGAGACCTACGGGGATATGATCACCTTCATGATGATCGATGTGGATACGGAGGAGACTGTGGAGGAAGTCGAGGAGTTTATGGATATGTACGGCTACACGTTTCCGGTTTACTTTGATACCGACGGGATCTTTATAGAGGAGCGCGATCTCGAGGAGCTGCCCGTCGCCTATGCGATCGATGCAAAGGGACATATGATGGGCGCAAAGTACGGAACCCTTACGAAGGAATCGCTGCACGATTATATTGAGGAGCTGCTGGCAAACTAAAACAGCGAAAAAAGGATCCGGATCGCGGAGAAAAGGGATCCTGCCGGAACAGGGGAGGACAGAAAATATGGAGATCAAAGACAGCCGGATCGATGCCGGAAAGGCATTTGACTGGGGAAAGACCTCAAAGGAATACGCAAAGTACCGGGACATTTACCCCGAAACGTTTTATCAGAAGATCGCAGACCTGGGTCTTTGTACGGCAGGTCAGAACGTCCTGGATCTCGGGACCGGCACCGGTGTACTGCCGCGCAATATGTATCATTACGGGGCAAAGTGGACGGGAACGGATATCTCTCCGGAGCAGATCGAACAGGCGAAGCTCCTGGCGGAAGAGGGAAATATGAAGATCGATTTTTATGCGGTCCCGACGGAGCAGATCGATTTCCCGAAAGAGAGCTTTGATGTGATCACGGCCTGCCAGTGTTTCTGGTATTTCGATCATGAGCGGGTGATGCCGAAGCTGGCGGAACTCCTGAAACCGGAAGGAAAACTGCTGATCCTGTATATGGCATGGCTGCCGTTTGAAGATAAGATCGCGGGAAAAAGCGAGGAGCTGGTATTAAAATACAGCCCGAACTGGTCCGGTGCAAGAGAGACCAGGCACCCGATCTGGATCCCGGATGTGGCTTACGAATCCTTTGATCCGGTGGAGCATGAGGAATATGACGTGATGGTGCCTTTTACAAAGGAATCCTGGCACGGAAGGATGCGGGCCTGCCGCGGCGTGGGGGCATCCCTCTCCGGGGAGGAGCTGGAGCGCTGGGATGCGGAGCACAGGAAGCTGCTCGACGAGATCGCACCGGAGGAGTTCGAAGTATTGCACTACGCGGCACTGGCATTACTGAAAAAGAAGTAAAGCGCCTGCAGAGAATGCGGAAAAAACACAGGGACGGGACAAAACCCCGTCCCTTTTTTGTTTACAAAAAATATCTTGACAATCAAAACAATTTGGGCTATAGTCTGCTTGTTGCATATTCTTTGATATTCAAGATATTTGAATATCATAATAATTGACAGTCAAACAAAAGGAGAAAAGAAATGTCGGAGAAGCTGGTAGCGATCATTGAGGAGCAGTTAAATGTAGAGGCAGGCAAAATCACCCTGGAGAGCCGGTTCAAAGAGGATCTGAACGCAGATTCCCTGGATCTTTTTGAGCTGGTAATGGCCCTGGAGGAGGCATATGAGACGGAGATCCCTTCCGAGAAGCTGGAAAGCATGTCCACCGTAGGGGATGTCGTGGAATATATGAGATCGAACGGGATTGAGGTTTGAGGATAAACGCGATATGGAAACCAGAGTAAGCAGATTGCTGAAAACAGAATATCCCGTGATCCAGGGCGGTATGGCCTGGGTCGCGGAGCACCGGCTGGCAGCGGCGGTATCCAATGCCGGCGGACTCGGACTCATCGGAGCCGCATCGGCACCTGCCGAAGTGGTACGGGATGAGATCAGAAAGTGCAGGGAGCTGACGGACAAACCCTTTGGGGTGAATATCATGCTGCTGAATCCCAATGCGGACGAAGTCGCACAGATCGTGGTCGAAGAAGGTGTAAAGGTCGTGACCACCGGTGCCGGGAATCCGGGAAAATACATGGAGCAGTGGAAAGCCGCAGGTGTTGTCGTGATCCCGGTCGTAGCGAGTACGGCGATGGCAAAGATGATGGAACGGGCAGGTGCCGATGCCGTCGTTGCGGAAGGCATGGAAAGCGGCGGACATATCGGTGTGACGACTTCCTTTGCGCTGATCCCACAGGTAGCGGATGCGGTTGATATCCCTGTCATCGCGGCCGGAGGGATCGCGGATGGCAGAGGCATGGCGGCTGCGTTCATGCTCGGAGCGGAAGCGATCCAGATGGGAACCCGCTTTGTCGCTGCGAAAGAGTCCATCGTTCATGCAGCATTCAAAGAGCGGATCCTGAAGGCGAAAGATATCGATTCGGTCGTGACCGGTACTTCCACGGGACATCCGGTCCGCTGCCTGAAGAATCCGATGACGAGAGAATATCTCCGTCTGGAACAGGAGGGCGCAGACTTTATGGAGCTCGAAAAGCTCACCCTGGGGTCTCTGAAAAAAGCCGTGATCGACGGGGATGTGGTAAACGGCACCCTGATGGCCGGACAGATCGCGGGTCTCATCAAAAGTGAGGAGAGTTGTGCGGACATCGTAAGCGGGATCGTCCGGGATGCGGAACGCTTGTTGAAAGGACAGAAAAATGGGTAAGACGGCAATCCTTTTTCCGGGACAGGGAGCACAGACTTCCGGGATGGGAAAAGATTTTTACGAAAGATTTGAAGAAGCAAAAGAGGTGTTTGAAGCAGCTGAAGCGGCTACGGGCCTGGACCTGAAAGAGCTTTGCTTTACGGAAAACGAGCGCCTGGACCGGACCGAGTACACGCAGATCGCGATGATCACGACGGAGCTCGCTATTTGGAAAGCGGTACAAAAGAGGCTTCCGGCTGCGGATGTCACGGCGGGCTTAAGCCTCGGGGAAATGCCGCATTGGCGGTATCGGATGTCATGGATCTTTCCGATGTCTTCCGTATCGTCAGGAAGCGCGGCATCTATATGCAGAATGCGTATCCGTCCGGTGGCGCGATGACGGCGGTGCTCGGATTAAACGGCGAAGTCGTGGATACGGCCTGTGAAAAAGCAGGGGCGGAGACCGCACTTCCGGTATCCGTGGCCAACTATAACTGCCCGGGACAGATCGTGATCACCGGGGCAAAGGAAGCGGTGGAACGTGCGGCAGCACTCTGCGGCGAAGCAGGTGCAAAACGCTGTATCCCTTTAAATGTAAGCGGGCCGTTTCATTCCGCATTGCTGAAAGAGGCTTCGGAGCAGCTGGGAAAAGAGCTGGCGGACGTAGAGATCCGCGACCCGAAGATTCCCTATGTGACCAATGTCACGGCAGAGCCGGTCGTCGGTGCCGACGGGATCCGGAATCTTCTGGCGAGACAGATCTGTTCTCCGGTCCGCTGGCAGCAAAGCGTGGAGCGCATGATCGCAGACGGAGCGGACCACTTTATCGAGATCGGCCCGGGGAAGACCCTGACGGGATTTTTAAAGCGTATCAATAAAGAAGTGAAAGCGTACAATATTCAGACGATCGAAGATCTGGATCAGTTTCCGGAGGTGTGAACATGTTAACGGGAAAAACAGCGCTGGTCACCGGCGCAGGACGGGGCATCGGAAGGGCGATCGCATGCAAACTGGCCGGACTCGGTGCAGAGGTCATCGTCAACTACTGCGGATCAAAAGAAAAGGCGGAAGAGACGGTAGAGCAGATCACGGCAGCAGGCGGAAAAGCGGAAGCATGGCAGTGTGACGTGTCGGATTTTGAAGCAGCCGGAATCATGGCGAAAGAAGTGATCGCAAAGCACGGCCGGATCGATATCCTGGTGAACAATGCCGGGGTTACGCGTGACGGACTTCTGATGGCGATGTCGGAAGAGGATTATGACAAAGTGCTCGATACGAATCTGAAGGGTGCTTTCAATATGATACGTCATTTTTCGAGAGCCTTTTTAAAACAGCGGGCGGGAAAGATCATCAACATTTCTTCCGTCAGCGGAGTCATGGGAAATCCGGGACAGGCAAACTACAGTGCATCAAAGGCCGGACTGATCGGTCTTACGAAAAGTGCTGCGAGGGAGCTGGCCGGCCGAGGGATCTGTGTCAACGCGGTGGCACCCGGCTTTATCGAAACGGATATGACGGCAGCGATGCCGGAGAGTGCAAAGGAAAAAATGACGACGATGATACCGCTCGGACGCATCGGCGCTGCGGAGGAAGTGGCGGAAGCAGTGGCTTTTCTGGCAGGCAATACCGCTTCCTATATCACGGGTCAGGTGCTTTGTGTGGACGGAGGGATGGCGATATGAGAGAAAGAAGACGTGTAGTGGTGACCGGTCTCGGTGCGGTGACGCCGATCGGTAATGATACGGAAAGTTTCTGGCGCTCGGTCAAAGAGGAAAAAACGGGCTTTGCGCCGATCACGGCATTCGATACGACGGACTATAAAGTAAAGCTGGCTGCGGAAGTAAAGGATTACGATCCGACGCAGTCGATGGATAAAAAAGCGGCGAAGCGGATGGAGCGCTTTGCACAGTTTGCGGTGACGGCAGCCGGCGAGGCGATCCGAAACGCAGGACTGGATATGGAAAAAGAGGACCCCTATCGTGTGGGCTGTGCGATCAGCAGCGGTGTGGGAAGCCTCCAGGCGATCGAGCGGGAAGCAGCACGGCTTGCGGAAAAGGGGCCTTCGAAAGTCAGTCCCCTGTTCGTTCCGATGATGATCTCCAACATGGCAGCGGGAAATGTGAGCATCACCTACGGCTTAAAAGGGAAAAACATCAACGTGGTGACGGCCTGTGCATCCGGGACACATTCCATCGGAGAAGCATTCCGCTCGATTCAATACGGGGAAGCGGATGTGATGGTAAGCGGAGGTTCGGAAGCGGCGGTCTGTCCGACGGCGATCGCAGGATTCAACGCGCTGACGGCATTAAGCTGCAGCGAGGATCCGAAGACCTGCTCGCTGCCCTTTGATAAACGGCGCAGCGGTTTTGTCATGGGAGAGGGTGCCGGCATTGTGGTCCTGGAAGAGCTGGAGCACGCGAAGGCGCGCGGAGCAAAGATCCTGGCGGAGCTTGCCGGATACGGGAGTACGGCGGATGCGTATCATATCACATCTCCTGCGGAAGACGGCGCAGGCGCGGCCAGAGCCATGATCCTCGCGGTGGCGGACGCCGAAGTGATCCCCGATGAACTGGACTACATCAACGCACACGGAACCGCCACACACTACAATGATCTTTTCGAGACGAGAGCGATCAAGCGCGCCTTCGGAGAGCATGCGAAACGGATCCGTATCAATTCGACGAAATCGATGATCGGTCATCTGCTCGGTGCAGCGGGTGCGGTGGAGTTCATCACCTGCGTCAAAGAGCTGGAGGAAGGCTTTTTACACCGGACGGTAGGCCTGGAACAGACCGAAGCGGAGATGGATCTGGATTACTGCAAAGAGCCCTATCACGGAGAGGTCCGTTATGCCCTGTCCGATTCCCTTGGATTCGGCGGACACAATGCAGCACTCCTGCTGAAAAAATACACGGAGTAAGGAGATAAAGCGATGGCGGTATATACGACAAAAGAGATCCTGAACATCCTTCCGCACCGTTCCCCGTTTCTTCTCATCGATACGATCGAAGAGCTGGAGCCCGGCGTGCGCGCGGTCGGGAAAAAATGTGTCAGTTTTAACGAGCCCTACTTTGCGGGACATTTCCCGGGAAATCCCGTGATGCCGGGGGTGCTGATCATCGAAGCGATGGCGCAGACCGGCGCGGTTGCCATGCTCGATCTTCCTGCGTGGAAAGGGAAGACCGCGTATTTCGCGGGGATCGATAAGGCAAGATTCAAACGGAAGGTAGTACCCGGAGATGTCCTAATGCTGGAAGTAAAGATCCTCCGGCAGAAAGGCCCCGTCGGTGTGGCGGAAGCGCAGGCTACGGTAGACGGTGAGGTAGCGGCGCGAGCAGAGATCACCTTTGCGGTAGGAGAATGACAACATGGGATGGCAGAGATTCTGGCTTCGGAACAGTAAAAACAGGCCGGTAAAAGAAAATATTCAGAGCAGTAAGACAGCCGTCTCCGGTGATGAGACGGAGATGATTCGCTGTCCGAAATGCGGGAAAATGGTGGAGAAGAAGCGGGTCGCACGCAGGAAATATATCTGTTATGAGTGCGAGGGGTATTTCCGTGTGAAGACCGGAAACCGCATCCGCATGGTGGCGGACCCCGGTTCTTTTGAAGAATGGTTTACGAGGACGCAGGTGAGCAATCCCCTGCAGTATGAAGGGTATGAAGAAAAACTGAGTGAGGCCAGGGAAAAGACGGGATTAACGGAAGCGTTTACCGCGGGAAAATGCCGGATCTTCGGAGAGGAAGCGGTCATCGGTGTCTGCGATTCCCGGTTTCTGATGGCAAGCATGGGACAGATCCTCGGAGAGCGTGTCACGGAAACGATCGAGCGTGCGACGCGGGAAAAACTTCCGGTCTTTTTCTTCTGCTGCTCCGGCGGAGCGAGAATGCAGGAGGGGATCATTTCCCTGATGCAGATGGCAAAGACCGCCGCAGCGATCCGTCGGCACGGGGAAGCAGGACTGCTTTACAGTACCATCCTCACGGATCCGACGACAGGCGGTGTGACTGCAAGCTTTGCGATGCTGGGCGATGTCATCATGGCGGAGCCCGGCGCACTGATCGGCTTTGCGGGGCCGAGAGTGATCCGGCAGACCATCGGACAGGAGCTGCCGGAAGGTTTTCAGACGGCGGAGTTTCTGGTGGAGCACGGATTTGTGGACGGGATCGTGCTTCGGAAGAATCTGAAAAAGACACTGCTTTTCCTGATCCATGCACACCGCTGCTCCGGAAAGCGCTGTTGGTCGGACTTTCAGCAAAATGGTTTTCATTTTCATCTGACGGAGATCCTGAAGGAGCGGATGTGGTATGACCAGCCGAAGAGTGCCTGGGATAAAGTCCGGAGCGTACGGAAGCTCGAGAGGCCGTCGGCGCTAGACTACATGGAGCGGATCTTTGACAGCTTTGTGGAAGCGCACGGAGACCGTCTGTATGCCGATGATCCGGCTATTGTGGGCGGAGTCGGTTTTATCGGAGACCAGCCGGTGACGGTGATCGCGGATGTCCGCGGTTCCACGGCGGGAGAGTGCAGAGAACGCAACTTCGGCATGCCGAAACCGGAAGGATACCGCAAGGCCCTGCGTCTTATGAAGCAGGCGGAAAAGTTCAACCGGCCCATCGTCAGCTTTGTAAATACGAGCGGTGCCTTTTGCGGGATCGAAGCGGAGGAGCGCGGACAGGGAGAGGCCATCGCCAGGAATCTCATGGAGATGTCCGGACTGAAAGTCCCCGTGCTCTGTATCCTGATCGGCGAGGGCGGAAGCGGCGGCGCGCTGGCCACGGCTGTCGGGAATGAAGTGTGGATGCTGGAAAATGCGACCTATTCCATCCTTTCACCGGAAGGCTTTGCTTCGATCCTCTGGAAAGATGCGGGCCGCGCGAAAGAGGCCAGTGAAAAGATGAACATCACGGCGCAGGATTTAAAACGACTGAATGTGATCGAAGAGATCATTCCGGAGTTCGGCGGTGCGGTAAAAGAGACGGCAGCACCGATCGGGGATTATCTGAAGGAGATGATCATGCATTTCCTGAAAAAGTATAACGGAATGGATCCGGAGGAGATCGCAGCGCAGCGTTACGAAAGATTTCGGAATTATTGAAAGGATGAAGAAATGACGATCCGGATCAGCGGGACCGGCAGCGCACTGCCGGAAAAGATACTTACCAATCATGATCTCGAGCAGATGGTGGAAACCTCGGATGAATGGATCCGCGAGAGGACAGGGATCCGCGAACGACATATCGCCGACGGAGATACCGTAGCCTCTCTGGCAGCGGATGCCTGCAGCAAAGCGCTGGCGGATGCCGGAAAGCGGGCGGAGGATGTGGATCTGATCATCGCAGCGACCTGCTCGAACGAGATGCTGCTTCCCTGCGCGGGATGCCGGATACAGAGCCTGATCGGTGCGCATCGTGCCACGGCGTTTGATCTGAATGCAGCCTGTGCGGGTTTTCTTTTTGCACTGCAGACGGCACAGGCTTATATTGCTTCCGGGATTTACCGGAATGCATTGATCGTCGGGGCGGAGGTCCTCTCCGGGATCGTCGACTGGTCGGACCGCAGTACCTGCGTTCTCTTCGGAGACGGTGCGGGAGCGGTTTTTGTCGAGGAATGCAATGAGGTAGGACGGGGGATCCTGTCGCTCTGTCAGGGCAGCGACGGCAGCAGGGGAAACGTCCTGTACTGCAGGGAACGTCCGGTGGCGGCAGGAAAGAGCGCCGGCGGAACGACCGGGGAGCCGGATCCGTTTGAAAGCACGGACACTTTTGTGCATATGAACGGAGCGGAAGTATATAAGTTTGCGGTGCGTCAGGTACCGGAATGCATCGATGAGGTGCTGGAAATAGCCGGTCTGAGCGCAGGGGAGATCGATCATTTCGTCCTGCATCAGGCAAATCTCCGGATCATTGAGGCCATTGCAAAACGCCTAGGTATTGCACCGGAGCGTTTTCCGGTGAATCTGGACCGCGTGGGGAACACCTCCTCCGCTGCGATCCCGATATTACTTGATGAATTGAATAAATGTGGTAAAATTAAACCCGGAGACCGACTGGTACTTTCCGGGTTCGGCGCGGGCCTGACCTACGGTGCCTGTGCACTGCGCTGGTAAGGAAAGAACGGTAAGGGAGAACGATATGGCGAAAAAGAATACCGTGGCACTGAACGAACTGCTGGTAAATCTGTTCAACAGGGTCATGGATGCGGAATCCAAAGCGGTGATCACGGAGGAGTTCCGCGACATCACGAATAACGACATGCATATCATCGAAGCCATCGGCGTCGGTGAGCCGCAGAAGGTATCGGCGATCGCAGCGAAACTTTTTGTCACGGTCGGAACACTCACGGTCAACATGAACAGTCTCGAGAAAAAGGAGTACATCGTCCGGCGCCGCAGTACGGAAGATAAGCGGGTCGTCCTGGTCACGCTCACGGAAAAAGGCCGGAAAGCATTTTTCCATCACAGGGATTTTCACAAGGCCATGATCCATGCGGCGGTGAGGAACCTGGAAGCCGATGAGATGGAAGCACTGATGAACTGCCTGACGAAGCTGAACACCTTTTTCGAATCCAAACAGAAATAGGATCCCGCGGATCCTGCGCGGGCAAAAGGGAGGCAGAAGACATGGCAAATCCATACTTACCGAGGTGGGAGTATATTCCGGACGGTGAGCCGAGAGTATTCGGCGACCGGATCTATATCTACGGATCACACGACAAAGCGGGCAACGCGGAGTTTTGTGACTGTGTCCTGAAATGTTGGAGTGCTCCGGTCACGGATCCGAAGGAATGGGTCTGCCACGGCGATATCTTCCGCGTGGAAAAGACCAGGGATCATGAATCGGATACCGATTATACGAAGACACCGTCCAAGCTGTTCGCGCCGGATGTGGTTGAAAAGGACGGGAAATATTATCTGTATGCTTATATCGAGGGCCAGAAGGGCTGTGTCGCGGTAAGCGATCGTCCGGAAGGACCTTTTCGCTTTCTGTCGACTTATACCGGAAAGCTTCCGGAGGGTGCGTTTGATAACGGCATCTTTATCGATCCCGGCGTGCTTGTGGATGATGACGGCAGGACCTACATCTACTGCGGATATCTGAAATCTGAAATGGCGGAGATCAATTCCGACAATATGTATGAAGTGATCGAAGGCAGTGTGATCAAGGACTTCATCCCCTGTGAGCTACGTCCGGAGGACGGTTTTGATACGAAGGAAAAACTTTTCTTTGAAGCGGCTTCCATGCGAAAGATCGGGAATACTTACTATATGATCTACTCCCCGAATGACTGTCCGAAGCTGGCATATGCGACTTCCGACAGCCCGAAGGGACCGTTCAGGTTCCGCGGTTACATTGTCGACAGCGGCACGGATTATCCCGGAGGAAACGATCACGGTTCCATCATGAATGTGAATGGGCAGTGGTACATTTTCTACCACCGGATGACGAACGGTACGATCATGTCCCGTCGCGGCTGTGTGGAAAAGATCGAGATCCTTCCCGACGGATCGATCCCCATGGTCGAGACGACCTGTCTCGGTTTTGAAGATTCCCTGAATCCTTATCAGATCACGGATGCGGATCTCGCCTGTGTGCTGACCGGTGGTGCATTCATCACAGAGAGAAACATTTTCTCCCGCTGCATCCGGAACATCACGGCGGAGACGATCATCGGTTACCGTTACTTTGATTTCGGTGAGGACTTCGGAAGCAAAACGATGGAGTTCGCGGCGAAGCTGCGCGGTATGGGTACCGACTGCCGTATGAACATTTACATCGACGGAGTCGATTCGGCAGATAAGCTGGAAACATGTAAGACCATCGGGAAAAAGATCGGAAGCATCACGGTCGGTCATGATGATGAAGTGATCACGACAGTTGTGGAAGCGGTGACAGGACGTCATGCGGTATACTTCACATTTGAGACGGATTATTCCGGCTGGATGGGAGATTATTTCAAAGGAAGAAGCCTCTTCGAACTGGAGAGCTTTGTGTTTATGAAGTAACGGATCCGCTCATCCCGGGTGGCGAAGCTCCTTCGTTATTCTTTGATCTGTATTTGCCGTAAATACGCAGACAACAGATATTCTATCATAATCACGGATGAAATCAACAGGAAGGGCAGGGGAGAGACTTTTCGGAAAATCTTTGCGAAACATAGGAAATCGTGGTAGAATATTTAAGTTGTTTTTTCGGCAGTCGCGACGGAGTTCGGCGCGGGAAGATAGGAGAGCGGATCATGAAAAAGATCGGATTTGACAATGACAAATACTTAAAGCTCCAGTCGGAGAAGATCCAGGAGCGGATGAAGACCTTCGGCGGCAAGCTCTATATGGAGTTTGGCGGCAAGCTTTTTGATGATTTCCATGCATCCCGCGTATTGCCGGGCTTTCAGCCGGATTCCAAGATCCGTATGCTGAAAAATCTGAAGGACGATGCGGAGATCGTGATCGCGATCAATGCCGCGGATATCGAAAAGAACAAGGTGCGCGGCGACCTGGGCATCACTTATGATATGGATGTACTCCGTCTCATCGATGCCTTCCGTGACTACGGCCTTTTCGTCGGAAGCGTCGTACTGACGCAGTTTGCCGAGCAGCCGGCAGCAGCCGCTTACCAGAAAAAGCTGGAAGCGCTGGGCATCAAGGTCTACCGGCATTATCCGATCACGGGCTATCCCGCAAATATCCAGTATATCGTCAGCGATGAAGGATACGGCCGGAATGAATATATCGAGACCAGCAGACGGCTGGTAGTCGTGACCGCGCCGGGACCCGGCTCGGGCAAGATGGCGACCTGTCTGTCCCAGCTTTATCATGAGTATAAGCGCGGCGTGCAGGCGGGCTATGCAAAGTACGAGACCTTTCCGATCTGGAATATCCCTCTCAAGCACCCGGTAAACCTCGCTTACGAGGCGGCGACCGCGGACTTAAATGACGTGAACATGATCGATCCTTTCCATTTGGAAGCGTACGGAGAGACGACGGTCAATTACAACCGGGACATCGAGATCTTCCCGGTCTTAAATGCGATGTTTGAAAAGATCATGGGAAGCTCGCCTTATAAATCCCCGACGGATATGGGTGTCAATATGGCAGGCTGCGCGATCATTGATGATGACGCGGTCTGTGCGGCGGCAAAGGAAGAGATCATCCGCCGGTATTACAATACGCTCTGCCTTCGCAGACAGGGTACGGCCGACGACGAACAGGTCCGCAAGCTGGAGCTTCTGATGAAGCAGGCAGGGATCTCCGCGGATGACCGTCCGGTCATCGGTGCGGCGCTTTTGAAGGCGGAGATGACGGGGGCACCTGCGGCGGCAATGGAGCTTCCGGACGGCCAGATCATCACGGGACGTACGACAGACTTGCTGGGTGCATCTTCCGCACTCCTGCTGAATGCGCTGAAGACGCTGGCCGGGATCCCCGATGAGACGAAATTGATCGCACCCTCGGTCATTGAGCCGATCCAGAGTCTGAAGACGACTCATCTCGGAAGCCACAATCCGAGACTCCATACGGACGAAGTGCTGATCGCCCTGTCCGTCTGCGCGGCTACCGATGAGCGCGCGGCAAAGGCGCTGGAGCAGCTCAAACACCTCCGCGGCACGGAAGTCCACACCAGCGTCATCCTTTCGCAGGTCGATACCGCAACCTTCCGTAAGCTTGGCGTGAACCTTACGAGCGAGCCGAACTACCAGACGAAGAAGCTGTACCACAGATAAAGGGATGGGTGGATGAATTTCAATTCCTACATCTTTGTACTGCTTTTCGTTCCGTTGGTGGTCCTCGGTTATTTCTTTTTTAACCGCAGGAAACAGTACCGGGCGGCACAGGTCTACCTGCTCCTTATGTCGCTGGTCTTTTATGTCTATGCGGGGATCCCGTATTTCCTGCTCCTTCTGGCCAGCGTGGCCGGAAACTTTCTTTTCAGTATCCTGATCGAAAAGACCGGAAAAAAGAAACTCTGGATGATCGCGGGTGTCATTTTCAATCTGCTCATCCTTTTCTATTTCAAATATTATGATTTCTTCGTATCCAATCTGAATGCCGTTTTTCATAAAGATTTCGTGCTGAAGCACATCGCCCTGCCGCTGGGGATCAGCTTCTACACGTTCCAGCAGCTGTCGTTTATCGTGGACCGGGGGACCGGACGTTCCCCGCATCATTCGCTATTGGATTACATGTGCTATGTCACGTTTTTCCCGCAGCTCGTGGCGGGTCCCATCGTCAAGCATGACGAGCTGATCCCGCAGTTTCGTGCAGTTTGCGGATACCGGGATCGATACGGTGCTCGCGGACTATACGCGGGAATGGGAAGGCCCGGAGCGCAGGACGAAGTGCAGGGAGAAGAGATCGTAGCGCAGAATGTGGATCTCATCCGCGGGCTCATCGAAGCACACCCGGAGACGGAATTTTATATCGTGATCCCTGCGGAAAGCATCCTGTATTGGGATCGTGAGTATCAGTCCCGGGGGATGGAGCGGGCGCTGTCCTCTCTGGAGTATGCGGTGAAAGAGCTTTCGGTATATGACAATGTCGTCATCTCCGGCGGACTCTTCAATGACTTTGAGACGGTCATGAACCTGGACAACTACATGGATCTGACGCACGCATCCTACGAGAAAAACTGCGAGTGGGCGCAGATGCTGGTCAATAAAGAGCATCTGCTGAATGCCGACAATATCGGCGAAGAGCTCGATATCTTGCGGCGCATGGTCGAAGATTTTGAGGAGCGCTGCGAAACGGATACCTATCCGGACTTTCTGTATGAGTATACGACGGAATGAGAGTTCATAAAGTTTTCAAGCCTTTGGCTTGCAAATAAGAGCACCAAAATACTATAATCTTACTGTTGAGAGCAGGCCGCGGGAAAGCCGCGGAGAAAAGAGGAAATTATGCCGGATCACGGAAATAATCCGCAGGGCGGTCCCGGAGACAATAACCGCGGCGGAAATAACGGGAATAACAATAACGGAAACGGTACGCCGAGCCGTACCCCCAACGTCCTCGCGTTCATCGTGATGACGCTGCTCGCACTGCTGCTGATCAGCTGGTTTGTGCGGCGCGGTGCGGAGCCGATGGAGGAGGTCAGCTACAACGAGTTCCTACAGATGGTCGAAGACGGAAAGGTCGAGAGTGTCACGATCGATGACGATCATGTGACGATCGACCCGAAGGAGAATGACAGCCAGGTGCCGGTCAATATCCGCTACTACACGGGACTGGCCGAGGATACGACGACGCTGACGCAGCGCATGCTTGATCACAACGTGAAGATCAACAGTAAGGTCGAGGACGGCAGCAGCATGATCCTGAGCATCCTCCTGACCTGGATCCTTCCACTTGTCATCATCTGGATCGCGATGGGCTTCCTTTTCAAAAGGATGGAGCGCAGCGGCGGTTTCGGTTTAAACATCGGCCGGATGAACGCCAAGATGCACGGGGAGAAAGAGACCGGCATCACCTTTAAGGATGTGGCCGGGGAAGATGAGGCGAAAGAATCCCTCGTCGAGATCGTTGATTTCCTGCATAACCCGGATAAATATACGAAGATCGGTGCAAAGATCCCGAAGGGCGCGCTGCTCGTGGGCCCTCCCGGAACCGGTAAGACCCTGCTGGCCAAGGCGGTCGCGGGTGAGGCCGGAGTGCCGTTTTTCTCTCTTGCAGGTTCGGATTTCGTAGAGCTGTACGTCGGTGTCGGTGCGTCGCGTGTGCGTGACCTCTTCCGTGAGGCGGAAAAGAGCGCGCCCTGCATCATCTTTATCGATGAGATCGATGCGATCGGACGCAGCCGTGATTCCCGCTACGGCGGAGGAAATGACGAGCGTGAGCAGACCTTAAACCAGCTGCTTTCCGAGATGGACGGCTTCGATGCGAAGAAGGGGATCGTGCTCCTGGCGGCGACGAACCGTCCGGAGATCCTGGATAAAGCACTGCTCCGGCCGGGTCGTTTCGACCGCCGTGTTATCGTGGAGGAGCCGGATCTGAAGGGCCGTGTCGAGATCCTGAAAGTACACTCGAAAGACGTCCTCATGGACCAGACCGTGGACCTCGATGAGATCGGTCTTGCGACCGTCGGTGCCGTCGGTGCAGACCTCGCAAACATGATCAACGAGGCAGCGATCCTGGCCGTCAAGAACCGCAGGGAATATGTGTCCCAGAAAGACCTGCTCGATGCGGTCGAGCTCGTCAGCATGGGTAAGGAAAAGAAATCGCGCATCCTCTCGAAGCATGAGCGCCGTATCGTTTCCTATCATGAGGTCGGTCATGCACTGATCTCCGCGCTGCAGAAAAACACGGAGCCGGTACAGAAGATCACGATCCGTCCGCGTACGATGGGAACCCTCGGCTATGTACTTAGTTATCCCGAGGAAGAAAAGTTCATGCAGACCGAGAAAGAGCTCCGCGCCGAGCTCGTCAGCATCCTCGGCGGACGTGCGGCGGAGGATATCGTCTTTGATACCGTTACGACCGGTGCGGCCAATGATATCGAAAAAGCGACGAAGATCGCCCGCGCAATGGTCACCCGCTTCGGTATGACGAAGAAGTTCGGCATGATGGGTCTTGAGACCGTCCAGGATGAATACCTGAATCGCAATACCGTCCTGAACTGCGGTGACGAGACGGCTTCCGCGATCGACGAAGAGGTCATGAAGCTCATCAAGGAGAGCTATAAGGAAGCGAAGCGCCTGCTGAAGGAAAACCGCGACATCCTCGATAAGATCGCCGAGTACCTGATCGAGAAGGAAGTGATCACCGGACGCGAGTTCATGGAGATCTACTGCAAGGAAAAGGGCATCCCCGTACCGACGAAGGATCGCGGCGAGGAAGACCTCTATAAATTAAAGAAAGAGCGTGAAGAAGCGCGCGCCGCACAGACGGCAGCAGCTCCGGTAAATACGCCGGGACAGAATCCTTACGGGCAGTCCTTTGTCCCGTCGCAGATCCCGGCTTCGGTACCTCCGCAGATGTCGACACCGCTCGGCACATCGCCCTATGGACAGCCTTCCGCAGGACAGTCGGCAGAAGGTCCGTCTGCCCGTGGCCCGTTGGGAAGCACTCTGTCTCCGGATATGCCGCAGACTCAGGAACAGCCCAGATGGCAGCCTCCGGTCCAGTATCCGAATCATGTACCGGGAAGCCTGACGGAAGACTCCGGGAAGGATACCTCTTCCGATCCCGCCGGAACGAAGGAAGTTCCTAAAACTGCAGATTCCGATCTTGCGAACGAGTTTAAGAACCGGGCATATAAAGAAAACACATCTGATGAGGGAAACAATTGACAGAATAGTCAGTTGAGTACAAGCGCGGAAGCATAGCGGAGGAGATGCACCGATCCGCGCAGAAACAAAGATTTATGGAATTCGATATACAAGAAGAATTAAAGAAGCTTCCGCCGCGCCCCGGCGTCTACATCATGCACGACGCGGCGGATGAGATCATTTACGTAGGTAAGGCCGTCAACCTGAAAAACAGGGTGCGGTCTTATTTTCGCGAGAACATCGGCCGCGGTCCGAAGATCGACCGTATGGTCACCCTGATCGCACGCTTTGAGTATATCGTGACCGATTCCGAGCTCGAGGCCCTCGTCCTCGAGAATAACCTGATCAAGGAGAACCGCCCGAAATACAATACGATGCTCCGGGACGACAAGACCTACCCCTATATCAAGGTCACGGTTGCGGAGCCCTATCCCCGCATCATCATCACCAGACAGATGAAGAAGGACAAGGCGAAGTATTTCGGTCCCTATACGAGCGCACTCTCCGTGCGGGAAGCGGTCGACCTCATCAATAAACTTTACGGTCTCAGGACCTGTAATCGCGCGCTTCCTCGGGATATCGGAAAGGAGCGGCCCTGCCTGAACTACCATATCGGCCAGTGCAGCGGGCCCTGTATGAAAGACGGGATCACGCAGGAGGAATACCGGGAGCGGCTGACCCACGCGGTCGAGTTTCTGGAGGGAGATTACAAACCGGTGCTCCGTGACCTGAAAGACCGCATGGAAGCGGCATCCGAGAGCCTGGCCTTCGAGGAGGCGATCCGCTACCGTGATCTCATCGAGAGTGTCAAAAGCCTCGCGCAGAAGCAGAAGATCGAGGATATGGATCAGGAAGATAAAGATATCGTCGCGCTGTATAAGGACGAGACGGATGCCGTGGTACAGGTGTTTTTTATCCGCGGCGGCCGTATGGTCGGGCGCGAGCATTACTATATGAACCAGGTCGAGAGCGAGGCAGAGGAGAGCATCCTGACAAGCTTCGTCAAGCAGTTCTATGCCGGGACGCCGTTCATCCCGCGGGAGATCATGCTCCCGATCGAGAGCAGCGAGGCGGAGCTGATCGAGCAGTGGCTGACGGAGAAGAAAGGTGCGCGTGTCTACCTGCGATGCCCGAAAAAAGGACAGAAAGAGAAACTCGTGGAGCTTGCCGCACACAATGCGAAGCTCGTGCTCACGCAGGATAAGGAGAAGATCCGCCGCGAGGAGGGCCGTACCATCGGTGCCGTACGCGAACTGGAGAAACTGATCGGACTGGAAGGCCTCGAGCGTATGGAGTCCTACGATATTTCCAATATCAGCGGGTATGAAAATGTCGGCTCCATGGTGGTTTATGAAAAGGGAAAGCCGAAACGCAGCGACTACCGGAAGTTCAAGATCAAGACCGTGCAGGGCCCGGATGATTACGCGAGTATGCGGGAAGTGCTGACGAGGCGCTTTACGCATGGGCTGAAGGAAAGGGAAGAGCTGCAGTCGGATAGGGCTTCGCTTCACCAGCCGGGTGAATCGGCGGATCGGCTGACCGTCGGCCCGGAAGAAACCGGCGGTACGACATCGAAGGGTCACTTCGACCGTTTCCCGGATATCATCCTCATGGACGGCGGACGGGGGCAGGTCAATATCGCGCTGGAAGTCTTAGATGAGCTTGGTCTGGAGATCCCGGTCTGCGGCATGGTTAAGGACGATAATCACCGCACCCGGGGGCTCTATGTGAATAATGTGGAGATCCCGATCGCGCATGACAGTGAGGCGTTTCATCTGCTCACGCGGATCCAGGATGAGGTGCACCGTTTTGCGATCGAGTATCACCGGCAGCTGCGTACGAAGGAGCAGACGCATTCCGTCCTGGACGACATCCCCGGGATCGGGCCGAAGCGCCGTCTGGCTCTGATGCGCGCCTTTAGCTCGATCGAGGAGATCCGGAATGCCGACATTGACAGGCTGATGAGCCGTGCCGGCCTCCCCAAGGATGCTGCAGAGAAGGTGCATAGATTTTTTAGAAAAGACTCATGATTAATCAGAGCATTTCTAGTCCGACAGGTTCTCCCCAGTCAAAAACAAATCCAGATATTTCATCATCATATTCAGCCAATCGTTCTTCAAATGTTCTGTGCCGAAAATCTGCAGGTATAGTCTCAGAATCTGATCTCTTTGGTTTGTCATCTGTTTGATTCATAACGTATATTTCCTTTCTTTTCGAATATAATGTTATAGGAAAGAAAAATCAAGCGAAAATGCTATGCGAAAGCTGAGAGATAGGTTATAATCGTACAGGAAATCTTGCGGGAGACATAGAATGCAGTTTGTTAAGATAGACAAGATAAAATTCACAGGAAAGCAAAACATCGATTGGAAGGGTGTAAAAAAATCGATGGGCATTTTTGTTGGTAAAAATGCTGAAGTAAAAGAAACAGGGGATATTATACAGATAAATAGCGGAACACTTGAAGAATTTACGGGTTCAAGGTATACTATAAAGTTGCGTGGAGCATTAGCTACTATGATAGTTAAGAGTAATAATCATGGAATGTACTTGTATGATATTATTGATATAAAAAAAGAAGCGAGTAACCCGGAAGGCTTAAATAATTAAGGAGACTTCCGGCACAAAACCGCCTCTTTTCTATATACTATTACAAACCAATAATTTTTGTCAATAGAAATAATAAAACAGGAGGGTTCCCCACATGGCAGGAAGCATCAGTTTGCAGCGCCTGATCGACAAGATGAGGCTCACAAATCTTACGGAAGAGATTGATATCGGCGAGATCCGCATCACGCAGCCGGACATCAACCGTCCGGGCATCCAGATGACCGGATATCTCGAGCATTATGATGCGACACGTCTGCAGATCATGGGATTTGTCGAGGTTTCCTACATGGAATCCCTGTCCGATGAGAGAAAACACGAGATCTACGAGAGGATCCTGAGCAATAAGACGCCGGCTTTCGTATTCTGCCGCGACCTGCAGCCGGATCCGCTCTTTAAGGAGATCGCGATCAAATACGGCGTACCGTTGCTGACGACTTCCAAGGCGACATCGACTTTCATGTCGGAAGTCATCCGCTGGCTGAACGCAAAGCTGGCACCGATGATCACGGTACATGGCGTACTTGTCGACGGTGAGGGCGTCCTGATCACGGGCGAGAGCGGCATCGGTAAATCCGAGGCGGCGCTGGAGCTCATCAAGCGCGGACACCGTCTCGTGACGGACGATGTGGTCGAGATCCGTAAAGTCTCGGAAGATACCCTGATCGGGACCGCGCCTGCGGTGACCAAGCACTTTATCGAGATCCGCGGTATCGGCATCGTTGACGTGAAGACCCTCTTCGGTGTCCAGAGCGTCAAAGAGGACCAGGAGATCAACCTCGTCATCAAGCTTTCCGAGTGGTCGAAGGATCAGGACTACGACCGCATCGGCATGGAGGAAGAATATACGGAGTATCTCGGAAACAAAGTCGTCTGCCACAATATCCCGATCCGTCCGGGCCGGAACCTGGCCGTGATCTGTGAGTCGGCAGCGATCAACCACCGTCAGAAAAAGATGGGATATAACGCGGCGCAGGAGCTGTACAAGCGCGTACAGGAATCGCTGGTAAAGAGGGAGGACTGATCATGGCAAAGGTGATTTTCGGAGTGGATCTCGGCGGCACGACCGTCAAGATGGGACTTTTTGATCTCACGGGCAACGTGCAGGAGAAGTGGGAGATCCCCACGCGAAAAGAGAATAACGGCGAGCAGATCCTGCCGGATATCGCGGATTCCGTCCGTGCAAAGATGGCAGAGAAAGGCTTAAAGAGCGGGGATGTGGCCGGTGTCGGCATCGGTGTCCCGGGCCCCGTGGATGCAAGCGGCGTGATCCACAAAGCGGCAAACCTCGGCTGGGGCGTATTCTCCATCCGTGAGAAGTTAAGCGGCCTGCTCGGCGGGATCCGTGTGGAAGCCGGAAATGACGCCAATGTCGCTGCACTCGGCGAGATGTGGAAAGGCGGCGGCCAGGGGCATGACGACCTCGTGGCAGTGACGCTGGGAACCGGCGTCGGCGGCGGTATCATCGTTGACGGAAAGATCCTGACCGGTGCGACAGGTGCCGGCGGTGAGATCGGACACATTCATATCGAAGATAACGAGACCGAAAGCTGCGGCTGCGGAAATAAGGGCTGCCTCGAGCAGTATGCTTCCGCGACGGGGGTCGTAAGACTGGCGAACCGTCGCCTGGCAAAGGATGACGCGCCCAGCAAGCTCCGCGGTGGCGAGATCTCGGCAAAGACGGTTTTTGATGCGGTGAAAGAGGGTGATGCGGTCGCCATCGAGATCGCAAAGGAGTTCGGGCACTATCTGGCGAAGGGTCTTGCGGCCGTCGCCTGCGTGGTGAACCCGGAAGTCTTCGTCATCGGCGGCGGCGTATCGAAGGCGGGAGAGATCCTCTTTGACTTCGTGCGCGATGAGTATAAGAGATATGTCTTCCACGGCAGCAGGGACACGAAGTTCGTCCTCGCTACCCTCGGAAATGATGCCGGCATCTACGGTGCGGCGAAGCTGGTCCTGAGCGAATGATCGAAAATGAGCCGATGTCCCGGCACACCTCCTTTAAGATCGGGGGGCCGGCGCGCTATTTCGAGACTGCGGAGGATGCGGAAGCGTTAAAGGCAGCAGTCCGCTTTGCAAAGAAAAAGGATCTGCCGTATTTCCTTCTCGGAAACGGGAGCAACCTGCTCGTCAGCGACAAAGGCTTCGACGGCGTGGTGATCCGGCTCGGCGGGGAGTTTGAGGAGATCCGTTTCGCCGAAGGAGACGGTACGGAGAAAACGATTATCGCCGGAGCGGCGGTCCCGCTGGCAAGACTGTCCGCATTTGCGACCGAGCACTCCCTGACGGGGCTCGAGTTTGCATCCGGGATCCCGGGGACCCTGGGCGGAGCGATCGTGATGAATGCCGGTGCCTACGGCGGCGAGATGTCGCAGGTCACCGCATCGGCTGAGATCTGGTTTCCGGAGGAGGATCGGAGCGAAACGGTCCCCACGGAAGATCTGCATTTCGGCTACCGCCACAGCCTCCTGAAAGAGAAGGACGGCGTGGTGCTTTCCGCCTCGTTGCACTTGCATTCCGGCGGGAAAGATGATATTGTTAATACCGTTTCACGGCTCAGAGAACAGCGGATCGCAAAACAGCCGCTGGAGTACCCGAGTGCCGGCTCGACCTTCAAACGGCCGGAGGGGGCATATGCCGGGAAACTCATACAGGATGCGGGCTTGGCCGGTTTTCGGATCGGGGATGCCGTCGTGTCCGAAAAACACTGCGGTTTTGTGATCAATCAGGGATCTGCAACGGCCGCGGATGTATGGCATCTGATCCGGGAAGTACAGCGGAGGGTGAAAGAAACCTCGGGATACACGCTGGAGACAGAGGTGCTGATGCTGGGGGAATTTGAATAAAATATGAGATCGGAAAAGGCATTATATCTTGATATTCTGCGGCTGATCGCCTTATTTCTTTCCATATTTGCATATATGGGCGGGCGGGAAGCCGGACCGCTCGTATCTACATTGACGACGACCGGGCCGGTATGTTTCTTTATGGTCTCGGGTGCAGCGCTTTTAAATGATGAAGAGGATCTGAAGGACGTCTGGCTGAAGCGGATCCTGCCGGTGGCCATCGGGGTCATCGTATTCTCTTTCATCTATTTTATCCTGGATGTAAAAATGGACAGAGACCAGTTCGATCTGACGGTCTTCGGCGCGGATCTTTACGGCCAGGACCGCATCTTTGCTTTCTGGTATGTCTACGCATATCTCGGTTTTCTGGTATCGCTTCCTTTCCTGCGCACGCTGGCGCGGTATCTGAAGGAGCATGAGTTCGTCTATCTGCTGGTGATCGCCTTTGTGGTGCAGACGGCGCTGCCGGTGCTGGATGATATGTATTTCATGCGTCGCTATGTGCTGAACCCGAGTATGAAGATCACCTGGCTGGTCAATACGGTGGTCCTTTTCCCGCTGGCGGGCTATTACATCCATTACTGCCTGACGAGAGAGCAGATGAAGCGTGTAGTTGCGGCTTTCTGGGCGGTGACGCTGCTGTGGCTCTTCATCGTCGTAAAAAGAACGAACTACTATACGATGTTCGTCGCATCGGGTTCGCAGTATCATGAGTATGAGAGACAGTGCTACCTTCCCTTCGGGATGGCGCTGTTTACCACGGTCCGGCTGATCTTCGGAGACCGGGAGCCGAATAAGATCCTGCATGAGATCGCGTACTGCGTCTACGGAGTGTACCTGATGCAGGGCTTTTTCTGCAATCATATTGCGCCGATCGAGCGGATGCGGGTCGCGCTGATGGGAGAAAAGATCGGACGTGCGATGGTGCCGCCGCTCTTTGTCTGGACGCTGATCACCTGCCTGGTGCTTCTGCTGGTGACGGCGCTGCTGCGCCGGATCCCGGTGGTGCGAAGGATCTTCGACTACGAGTAGGAAACTCAAAAAAGCATGATATCCGTCCGTAGCCGGTGCCGGATACGGCAAACAGATTTGCGCTTAGAAGCAGGAAGATAAAAATGAGATTTGTCATCGTAACGGGAATGAGCGGGAGCGGAAAGCGTACCGCCATGAAAATGCTCGAGGATATCGGATTCTACTGTGTGGATAACCTTCCGATCCCTCTGATCGACCGTTTTATCGAGCTGCTCGCAGCGCCCGGCAGTGAGATCACGAAGGTCGCGCTCGGACTCGACGTGCGTGCGGACCAGAACTTCAGCGAGGCGGAGCATATCCTCGACCGTATGCGCAGCGAGGGCTACCAGTTTGAGCTCATCTTTATGGATGCGTCGGATCAGGTGCTGATCAACCGCTACAAAGAGACGCGGCGCATCCATCCGGTCTCCGGCGGGGGAAGCCTTGAGGAGGGGATCGCCAGAGAGCGCGCGATCTTAAAAAGTGTTAAAAAGAAGGCGGACTACGTCTTTGATACCTCCAACCTGCTGACGCGGGTTTTAAAGGAGGAGCTCGACAAGATCTTCGTTCAGAATGAGGAATACTCGAGCCTGATCGTAAGGGTCGTTTCTTTTGGATTTAAATACGGGATCCCGGCAGATGCCGATCTGGTCTTTGATGTGCGTTTCCTGCCGAACCCGTTCTACATCGATGAACTGAAACCCCTGACCGGAAACGACGCGGCGGTGCGCGACTATGTCATGAGCTTTCCGGAATCGGGGCAGTTTATGGAAAAGCTGACGGATATGGTACAGTTCCTCCTGCCGAACTATGTCAAAGAGGGCAAATACCAGCTTGTGATCGCGATCGGCTGTACCGGCGGCAAACACCGCAGCGTGACGCTGGCCAACGAGCTGTATAAAAAGATGAAGGACCACGGGAATTACGCACTGACCGTACTCCACCGTGACGCGGAAAAGCACTGAATGTCTTTTTCGGCGAAGATCAGGGAGGAGATCGGGCGCATCACCGACAGCGCCAGGCACTGTAATCTCGCAGAAGCCGCGGCTCTGGCCGCAACGGCGGGGATGAAGGGCGAGAGCGCCGCAGCGGAGAAACTGAGGGGACTGACGGAGAAGCTCTTTCCGGCACAGGCGGATGCGTCTTCGGAAATCCGACAGGCTTTGCGCCTGGATCAGGCGGAAGACGGAAGCGTTTATGCGCTGCTGCTGAAAAACAGTTGCTGCAGACGGGCGTATCTGCGGGGCATGTATCTCGCGGTCGGGTCGATGAGCGATCCGCAGCGGGGCTATCATATGGAGTTTGTCTGTGCGACAGAAGCACAGGCGGCACAGCTCATTGAAGTATTAAGCGGATTCGAGATCCGGGCCGGAGAGACGACGCGCAAGGGAAAGCAGGTCGTCTACATCAAGGAGAGCGAGTCGATCTCGGAGGTTTTGAACATCATCGGCGCGCACCGCGCCCTGATGGAGATGGAGAATCTCCGGATCGTAAAGGATCTTCGCAGTACCGTAAACCGCCGTGTCAACTGCGATACGGCCAATATCCAGAAAATGCTCAGCGCCGCAGCGCGCCAGGTCGAGGATATTCGGTACCTTATGGAACACGGGGGACTGGGGACGCTGCCGGAGCCGCTGCAGGAGATTGCAGAGGTACGGCTGCAGCACCCGGACGCATCTTTAAAGGATATCGGGGATCTGCTGGATCCGCCGGTCGGCAAGTCCGGAGTCAATCATCGCCTGCGAAAACTCTCGGAGATCGCGGAAGAGCGGCGGAAACAATAGGGAAATATAGGATCACATGCAGACGATATCCGCTGTGAAGCGTGTCGTAACGGCAGCAGGGCATGAAAGGATGTGCATGTGAGACAGGAAAAGGGGAACACAGCATCCTGCGGGGAGAGCGGGATGATTGGGATCGGAGGAAACTATGGAAAAAACTATCACGGTAGCATTAAAAGACGGTCTGGATGCCGGCGCCATCGCGCTGCTGGTACAGGCAGCCTGCAAATACGAGAGCCGGATCTACTTAAGCCATGAAGAGCGCAAAGTCAACGCCAAGAGCATCATGGGCATGATGAACATGGTCGTGAACAACGGCACGGAAGTCACCGTGAACGCCGAGGGCGCAGACGAGGCGGAAGCGATCGCCGAGATCGAGAGGCTGCTGACGGAGTAAGCTGCAGGTTTTATTCTGCAGGTATATGGGGATGATCAAATGTTAAAGATTTACTTTGGCGAAAAAGAAGATGTACTCCATAATGTAGAAACCTTTTTCAATAATCAGTATCAGTACTCCTGGCTGGAAGACCCGTTTGTCGTTGACCTTATCAAGGATGTGGACCAATCGGTTGTAGAGTCGCCGGAGTGCATCAAAAGTCCGGTGTTACGGCAGATCCCGCCGACCCGACTTTCCGGAGGCACAAAAGCCGTAATCCTTATGAAATATACCGATCGCGTGATCAACGCGTCGAACTGCGGAGACAATTGTGCTCCGTGGATCTTAAAACTCGGAGAAGACCGGGATCTGACGGTCAATCTGCATCATATCATGGAGTTTCCCGGAGAATCCTTTGAGATTGAAATTCTGAACGACCACAGGATCGTGCATAATATGGCTGAAATGGTGGACGCTGCAACGGATTATCTGTAGGAGAGGCTGATGACAGGGGCTTACGAAGTATCTGTAGAAAATGCATATATCCGATATGAGTTCGTCATAAGGCGGAACATTACGGTGATCCGCGGACAAAGTGCGACCGGAAAGACGACGCTCTTCGAAATGATCCGTGCGTATAACGAACAGGAAGAAAGCGGTATCCAGGTAAAATGTGAGAAAACTCTGGCGGTGCTTTACGGAAAAGACTGGGAGAAGCGCCTGGGTGAGATCGAAAACTCGATCGTTTTTATCGATGAACAAAGCCGTTTTGTCAAATCCGCGGATTTTGCGAGAAAGGTCAGAGGATCTGACAATTATTATGTGATCATCACTCGGGAAAAAATGCCGGAGCTTCCTTACAGTGTTACGGAGATCTATGGGATCCGCACCCGCGGAAAATATGCGGGCTTGGCAGGAGAGTACGCGACGAATGAGTTCTATCGTATCTACGGGGAACGTCCGATGCAGAGTTTTAAACCGGATGTGATCATTACCGAGGATTCTAATGCAGGATATGAATTCTGGAATGGTATCTCCGATTCTGTGAAATGTGTATCGGCCGGCGGAAAATCAAATATCATAAAAAAACTGAAGGAATTAAAGAAAACCGGGCAAAGATATCTGGCAATCGTGGACGGGGCAGCATTCGGTGCGGAACTGGAAGAAGTGCTGCAGTATATCCGTTTCGGAAATCCGGAAGTCGAGATCTTTGCGCCGGAATCTTTTGAGTATCTTCTGCTATCCGGCGGACTTTTCCCTTCGGCAGAGATCAAAGAAAAGTGTAAAAATACAGCGGATCACGCGGATTCCGTCCGTTATATGAGCTGGGAACAGTTTTATACAGAGCTGATCACGGAAGCAACGAAAGATACGGAAATGCAGTACAGCAAGAAAAAGCTGAATCTGTACTATCTGTCGGAGCGGAATAAAAAGATCATCATGGAACAGGTGCCGGAGCAGCTGAGATTGTTAAGCAAGTAACGGTTCTTCAGACCAATCCCATAAATCTTACAATCAGATACAGGACCAGCAGGTGCGCGGGATAAAAGATGTAGAAAAAGTAGCGCATCTGTTTTCCTCTGTGCCCGTTGTAGTAAAGGACGGGGATGACCGCCAGGAAGGAATACCATTCGCGCTCGGACTGCAGGCGCAGGAGCAGGCAGACGGAGAGGATCTGCGGGAGCGGAAAGCGTCGCAGGAGATAGGCGGCGACGATCGCCAGGATACCGATGTAGGAATAATCGGTGTTCAGTACCAGTGCGCCGAGAGCACCCGCGGAGATGAGACCGGCGTCGAGGAGGATGAGGTAGAGGAAGGAGATCAGTTCAGGTTCTTTTTGTTTGAGCCTCCTCCGCACCTTCTTCAGTTCATATTTCATGGAATCCATCCCCCAGATTACGAAAAAACCGATCGAGAGCGTCCAGAACACGTTCTGCTTCGCCGGATAGTACCAGACCCTGTGGAAGGCGAGATCAAACGGGATCTCGGAGATCAGCGTAAAGAGGCAGAGCCGGAAAAAATACCGCTTCGGATCATGGGAATGGACCAGCCCCTCGATCAGGAGGATGATAAAGATCGGAAATGCGATCCGTCCGGCATCGCGGAGCAGCTCGTACCAGAAAAGCTGGGACTTCGTCAGGCCGTTGTTGGCCAGCCGGTACGCGAAAAGGACCGAGGCGGCGATGTGATCGCACACCATCGTCACGATCGCGATCCATTTTAAGTTGTTTCCGGAAAAACCCCTATAAAAGGGAGGATGCCAGGCAGCTCCTCTCGGAATTGCCTGGCATAAATTATGAAAAAGTTTTATGGAAGATGTCTTGTTTGTTGTTGATGTAATCATACAAAACAAAAATGGATAAAAAATGATTCATAAATTAACGTTGTGGAAACGATTTATGAACAAAATATGAATGCCGAAACAGCCCTACAACATATAGTGTTTTTCGATGTTTCGGCATACATTACAGGCCGAAAAAACGGTCACTTTTCCATATCTGTGAATGAAGTACGGAAATGTTACAAGGTATTATTCAGCACTTCTCCGGCTCGGGATAATCCACCCCGAACGTCTCCACGGTCATGCTTCCGATCTTGACTTCCTCCCTCGGGCGATCGTTGTAATCGGTCTCAATGGACGCGATCTGATCTACGATCTCCAGGCCCTCGATCACCTTGCCAAAGCCCGCATAATCACCGTCCAGATGGGGCGAGGTCTTGTGCATGATGAAAAACTGGCTTCCCGCGGAGTTCGGGTTCATGGCGCGTGCCATGGAAAGTACGCCCGGCGTATGCTTTAAGTCGTTTTTGAAACCGTTGGAAGTAAACTCTCCCTTGATCCCGTAGCCCGGGCCGCCCATGCCGCTGCCCTCCGGATCGCCGCCCTGGAGCATAAAGCCCTTGATCACGCGGTGGAAGATCAGTCCGTCATAAAAGCCCTTTTTCACGAGGCTTACGAAGTTATTGACCGTATTCGGCGCGATCTCCGGATAGAGCTCCGCCTTCATGGTCCCGTAGCCGTTGACGTTGATGGTAACGATAGGATTCTGTGCCATACTGGTTCCTGCCTTTCTTCATAGGATTGGTAATAGAGTATCTGACCTATTGTGACATAAAGCGAAAAAAATGTAAAGAAAATGACAGAGCGGAGCACTACTCGGCCGGTGCCGGAATCGGCTCCCAGTCGGCGAGATCGAAAATATTGTCGTGGATGTGATACCACTTTCCGTTACTGTAGAACACATTAACACCCCCGGCTTTTCCGCTCATATCCAGAGGATTTCCGGTAAAAGGATTCGTCGGATCTGCGATCAGCCCCGAGGTAAGCAGTGCAGGGGCATCCGCGTTTGTCATAAAAGTATTGTCCGTTACAAAGGAGCCGTCCGAGCCAAAATCCTTTACCATAAGGATCGGGTTAAAGGGGGTCACGTTGATCTCGTCGGACAGATGATGCTGCTCAAAATCCGGAAGGACGGAGCCGTGATCGGACACAAGGACGATACGGCAGTTGTCGTAAACGCCGATCTGCCGGAGATAGTCAAACCAGTTCCCGAGCCCCAGAAATGCAGACATGTTTGAATGATAGGATCCTACGGAGGTGTCTATGCTTTCGGGATCAAAGTGAAGCGTGACATCGTCAACGCAGCGATCTGCGGTGAGATCAATCCCGGTATAGTCCGGGATACGGTTGTCATCGTAATCCGGAAGAGTGAGCAGGACATGCGCGTGAGCGGTATTATTGGTAAAAGCCAGATACCTGTCATTTCCGTCATCGACCAGTTCCGTGATCGACGGAAGGTTTTTCAGGACCGTGTGCCCGTACCGATAGTTGTCCTCGCCGAGGAAATAGGTACGGTCCGCAGCGAGATACCCGCCGGTATCATATACATTTTTCTGCAGAAAAGCCGGAAATGCCCGGAAAATGCTGTAGAACACAAAGTTTCTCTCCCGTTTATCAACGAAATCGGACAGATCATAACCGGTAGGCAGGTTCTGCTCCAGGCTGTAGGCGGATACGTACGGATACGGATCAAAGATCGAGTAATCGATATCTTCCGGCGCGGCAAACGCGGGATCGGTAACCGTCACCCGGTAACCGGCCTCGCCAAATACCCTGGGCAGTACACAGAGCGCTTCGTTATGCGGGGATAAAGAGCTGTTTTTGTGGGAATGCATGTTTTCTGTGGAATAATCGTAGCCTCCGTACAGGGCCGGAGCGCCGTCGCCGGTATTTGAACCGTAGGAGATGGTGTTTGGGTAGTAGGTAAATCCGGCAAACTGCTGTCGCAGCTCCGGCTTTTCATCGAAAAGGAAAGGGATATACCCGGAAACACCGCGGTCCAGCATGATGAGGATCACATTTTTGCCGCTCTTGCTGAGAGGGACGATATACTCCTCACTCGCAGCGCCGGAATCGACCTCATGCATTTTTTGCTGTGTGATGATGACATACCGGATCGACATCACCAGAAGGCTCAGGAGAAGAACCCTGGAAAGTGCGAGGGTAAGGTTTCGAAAACGCTTCATCAGGAGGACCGATACCGGGATCAGGAGGAGGATCAGGAGCAGATTGAGGATCTTTGCATGCAGAGAAAACAGGGGGAGAGCATCGAACTCCAGCATGGTTGAGACATATCCGACGCTTGCCTTAAAGCAGAAGACATTAAGAAAAGCCGCAAAAAGCATAAAAAGCTGGAATTGCGTGATATGATGCCGGAATCTCTCAGGGATCATCAGATAGATCAGGACGCCCCAGAAAAGGAATAAGCCGGCATACGTCTCCAGTGTGAAGAAGGTGTAGTGGAACAGATTTGTAGAGGAGTCCAGTACGAGAAAATCCATGGGAGATGCGGAGAGCACCAGCAGAGGGATCATCAGCCCGAAGAAAACGGTCAGGCAGAGTTGAACCGTCAGGAAAATATGACGGGAAGCGGTGCTGTCCTGCACCGAAACAGAGGACGCCCCCCGGCGCAAAGCATCAAAAAGGCGAAAGACAAACGACTTCGGATCATTCTTCAGCAGAAATACGACGGCCGCAGCCAGCAGACATACAAAAGTAAGCGAGTAGATCAGCAGGATCTCGAAATCCTTCCAGTACAGGGCATAGGAGATGCGCCCGCTGCCGATCAGGTAAACGACATACAGTACGGAAAGCAGCACAAAGAGGATCCCGGTCAGAATGGGCGCATGTTTGACATATTTCGTGATCAGATTCTTGCAGAGGGAATAAAGGTTATTCATGGTCCAGTACAGGACCAGTCCCGAGGGACTCGGATACAGAAGGATCAGAAAGAGCAAAGCGAGCAGAAGGGGCTGGATCTTCTGCTTAAACGACGAACCGCGTGTATAAATGATCGTGGAAATGATATTGATGATCGTCATTAAGACCGGAAGGATGTGGATCGGAAAGCTGCCGATCCGGAGCAGGCCATCCGGAGCTCCCAGGTCTCTGATCCACCCGAAAGACCGTCCCTGCAGCCGCTGCAGCTCTGAGAGAAACCGGTATGCGGCAATGAAAAAAGGGATCTGCAGAAAAAGAGGGATCAGGCTTCGCAGCGCGTAGATGGGCCGGTATTTCTGCTCGCTGTAATAGGCGTTGATCATCATGTAGCGTTCGTCGCCGTGAAAAGACCGCTTGATATGGGCGATCCACTTTTCCATGGAAGTCTGTTTATCCTGTTCTGCGGATTGGATCCGGTCCGCCCAGAGATACAGCGGCAGGACCAGGGTGCTGACGGTCAGGCTCACGGCGATAATGGCATAGCCCTCGTGCCCCAGGAAGGTGTTCATGATCGTAAAAACGACCTCGATCATATATTCGATCGGGCCGACGAAAACGCGATATAGTACAAGCAGTAATTGACCCATAGGTATAAAAATAGCAAAAGCGGGTGTAAAAGTAAAGGATTTATGGTATAATATCAAGGTTTGGAGGAAGCGGAACAGAGAATGATCACCTACGAAAGCGTTCTGACCTACTGGAAAGGAAAAGAGATCCGGAATGCCTCTGATCTGGATGCGGTCGTCAACGGACAGGCGGTGTCGCTGGCCTATCATACGACCAAGATCGAGGAACCGGATGTTACCTTTCATGATACCCGGGAAATCTTTGAGCACGGACGGGTACAGAATTACACCGGAGATGTCCGGGCTCTGTTTGCCCTGCAGAACGCAAAGCGTGGCTGGGAGCGCTTTCTCGATTCCTTTGACAGGAAAAAGCCGTTAGATGAGGAACTGGTAAAACAGTTCCATTTTGAGTTGACGACGGGTACCTACGATGAACGGCGGTATCTGCACGGAGAGCGCCCCGGTGAGTATAAGCACGGGGACTATGTGACCGGGCAGAAGGAGGTCGGTGCACTGCCGGAGGATGTTCCGTCAGAAATGGACGAGCTCTTGGAGGATCTGCGGGAAATACCTGAGGAAAAGGCCCTGACGGCAGCCGCCTTCTTCCATGCAAAGTTCGAGAATATCCATCCTTTTGCGGACGGAAACGGCCGGACGGGACGGCTTCTGATGAACTATTTCCTCGTCTGTCATGACCATCCGGTGATCACGATCCATGAGGAAGACCGTAAGGCTTACATGGGGGCCCTGGAGGCATGGGATGACCGGCAGGAGCTGGAGGCGCTGAAGGAGTTCCTGAAGGAGCAGACCGTAAAAACATGGGAAAAACAGCTGGAAAAGCAAAAATAATCTTCAAATTCGGAAGATTTTGTGGTAAAATAGTACAGTTTAACAAGGAGACAACAAAATGAGCAAAATCTATACCTGTTTCTGTACGGATGTCATTCATGACGGGCACAAAAACATCATCGAAAAGTGCCGTCAGTACGGTGATGTCGTGATCGGAGCTCTCAGCGATGAGGCCCTGATCCGCTATAACCGCTTCCCGACGATCCCTCTCGAGGAGAGGATCGCCCTCTATCGCAGCCTGGACGGCGTGACGGACGTCATCGTGCAGGACCATATGCGCTACGATGAGGTGATCGAGAAGCTTCGTCCGGACTATGTCGCACACGGCGACAACTGGCGTGAGGGCCCGGAAAAAGCGATCCGCGACAACGTCGTGGAGCTCCTGAAGAAATACGGCGGGGAGCTCGTCGAGATCCCCTATACCTATAACGAGACCGTAAAGAAGATCGACGCACAGCTGAAGGAAAAGCTTGCGATGCCGGAATACCGCCGCAAGCGCCTCCGCCAGCTCATCGAGATGTGCCCGATCGTCAAGACGATCGAGGCCCACAGCGGTCTGACCGGCCTCATCGCGGAGAAGACCGTCGTCGAGAATAACGGCCGTCTGGACCAGTTCGATGCGATGTGGGTGAGCTCCCTCTGCGACAGTACCGCAAAGGGCAAACCGGATATCGAGCTCGTGGACATGAGCTCCAGACTCCGCACCATCGACGATATCATGGAGGTCACGACGAAGCCGATCATCCTGGACGGGGATACCGGCGGACTGACCGAGCATTTCGTCTACAATGTCCGTACCCTCGAGCGTATGGGTGTCTCTGCGGTCATCATCGAGGACAAGAAAGGTCTTAAGAAAAACTCCCTCTTCGGGACGGAGGTCGAGCAGACCCAGGATTCCATCGAGGCATTCAGTGCGAAGATCGCTGCCGGCAAGCGAGCGCAGCTGACAGACGACTTCATGATCATTGCCCGGATCGAGAGCCTGATCCTCGAGCGTGGGATGGATGACGCGCTGGCCCGTGAG
>Ga0247610_10000592_pt1 | contig 49813 bp, 46 predicted proteins | sample 174DNAGHGhighgp2_FD_193483 | JGI IMG/M metagenome (GOLD analysis project Ga0247610, IMG submission 193483) | Sheep rumen microbial communities from Palmerston North, Manawatu-Wanganui, New Zealand - 1742 DNA GHGhigh gp2 | ecosystem: Host-associated > Mammals > Digestive system > Stomach > Rumen...
GATCAGAATATGCGTGACTCTACTGTAACACTGGGTTTGCCTGAGATGACCATCAATATTGCCAACTTCTTCCCCTTCAAGCGCAAGAAGGTGGTTGGCGACGAGCGCTGGTATGAGAAAATCTCCATGCGTTATACAGGTAACCTTACCAACTCAGTCCACACAAAGGAAGATCAGCTCATGCACACCAATTTGGCCAAGGACTGGAAGAACGGTATGACGCACTCAATTCCTATTTCAGCCAGTTTCACGGCCTTCAATTACCTCACGATCACCCCTTCTGTCAATTTCAATGGCTATACGGTCTTCAATAAGCGTGAGAAGTCGTGGAATCAGGAGAAACAGACGGAGGTAACCGATACCGTGACGGGTTTCTTTAATTATTATACTTACAATGTGAGTCTGAATACCCAGACTAAACTCTACGGTATGTATACCCCCAGCCGTAAGATTTTCGGCGACAAGATTCAGGCCATCCGTCACGTGTTCACGCCACAGGTGTCGTTCACCTATACGCCTGACTTCAGTGCCGGCTTCTATGGTTTCTATAAGCGATACAAGAAGATTGATAAGGAAGGCAATGAGTCAGAGGTGGAGTATACACCCTATGCAGGAGGCCAGTACGCCGCTCCTGGCAATCGTATGTCGGGTAGTGTCAATTTCACTTTGGGCAATAATGTGGAGATGAAATGGAAGGATAAGGAGGACTCCGTACGTGTGGTTTCCCTGCTCGACGACCTCACGGCCAATATGTCCTACGACTTTGCTGCTAAGGAGAATCCGTTGAGTGATCTGAACCTCAATGTCCGTATCAAAATCTCGAAGAACTATACCTTCAGCACCAACGCCCGCTTTTCCTCGTATGTCTATGAGGCCGACAGTGTCGGAGCTGCCCCGAGGAAGAGTGCGCACACCACCTATTGGGAACAGGGCCGTTTCGGACGTTTCCAGGGTATGACGCAGGGCATTAACTACACCATCGACAACAACAAGGTCCTCAACTTCATCAAATGGTTGAAGGGCGAGAAGGTCGAAAAGAAAGACGACAAGAAGAAAAGAAACGAGGACGAGGATGATGAGTGGGATCCCGACCTGAATACCAACATCGACAAGGATCTGGATATGAGTAAGGACCAGGACAAGACGGAGAAATCGAAGGCTGAGACCGACGAAGATGGTTATATGGCCTTCAAGATGCCTTGGTCGTTAACGTTCAGTTATAACGTCAATATGCATGAGAGTACCGATGTGAAGAAGTTCAACTATGATAAGATGGTCTATCCCTACGAGTTCACCCAGTCGCTTAATTTCCACGGGAATGTGCGTCTCAGTGATGGCTGGAACATCAATATTAATTCAGGTTATGACTTCGAGCAGAAGAAAATCTCCCTCACCACCGCTTCTTTGAGCCGCGATCTTCACTGTTTCAACATGTCATGTTCCGTGACACTTGCACCTTATACCAGTTACAACTTCTCCTTCCGTTGTAACGCCTCCACACTGACAGATGCCTTGAAGTACGATAAGCGCAGCAGTGGCTCAAACGCTGTGCAGTGGTATTGAGTCCAAATCATCCTTCTCACCCACAATCCAGAGAATATCACCCGTTTCAAACTTGTAGTTGGGCTTGACAGTCGACAGACTTTCCTTACCTTCCTCTAGTCCGATAACCAGACAATTGTAGTGGTCGCGGATATGACTTTCCCTTAATGTCTTCCCGACAAACGGACTGTCGGAAGCAATGATAAGCTGACGCAGCTTCATCTCACGCTTCTCCATTTCGGTATCCTCACCAAACACCTCCTGTTCGATGGCCTCGCGGAAGGCATTAAACTGTTCGTCGCTACCAATGGCCTGAAGCACGTCGCCAGGGAAGATGATCGAATCACCGTCTGGAATGTTCACACGTCTGCCACCTCGCAGGATACTGCTGATGTGAACCCCATACTTCTGCCCCAAGTTCAGCTGCTTCAGCGTATTGCCCATCCACTTGGAGTTATAGGGGATCTCGAATTCGGCAATATGGATATCGCGATCCAGCAGCTTACCTTCATACAGGGGGCGCTTCTTGCCATGCACCTGTGCCTCGATATCCCTCGACCGCAGGTTGAGCATGAAGAGGCGCTCCAGAGTGATGCTGCGGTGCTTGATCCAGCGCGAGAGGATGATACAGATGAGTATCGCAATACCAATAGTCATGATCAGGGCGCTGGAGAACTCGCTCAGGTAGTTGCAGATATAGAAGATGGCAGATAGGGCGATCAGAGCGCGCACCAAGATGGTGAAAAGCAGAGGCAGACGGTTACGGTTCGACTCTGCCCAAAGCGCTTTCCATTCCTCACTGCGGTTTTTCTTCATCACCATTGCTCTTAAAAAAGGAGCAATCAGCACAATCGTCATCAGACCTGTGAGCCCATTGGCATATTTACGCAGGTCATCGCCTGGCAGCAGCTTTTGCATAAAGGGCAGCACGAAGGTCAGCATCAGCGCAATAGCAGCTGTCGATAGAATCGAGTATACGAGTGTGTTCACACCCATCTGTGTCAGCAGTTGCTTCCACAGACTTTTCTCTGTGGTGTGCGGATGACTCATTGACAGCTGGTTCAGCGAACGGATAATCTTATGGGGCAGGTGTTTCTCCAGATTATTATAAACCGGTGTGGCAAACCGTATCATGTAAGGTGTGAGGAATGTAGTTATGACTGATACAGCCACCACGACCGGATAGAGGAAGTCGCTGATCACGCCGAGTGACAGTCCCAGTGAGGCGATGATAAACGAGAACTCACCGATCTGTGCCATTGAGAAACCGCAACGCATGGCCGACTTCAGGCTTTCGCCACCCAACATGAAGGCAATGGTACCGAAAATGGCCTGTCCTACGAGAATCGTCATCACCAATGCAAAGATAGGCAGGGCGTAGTCAATGATGATCTTCGGATCGACGAGCATACCTACCGATACGAAGAAGATGGCACCAAAGAGATTCTTTACAGGCTCAACCAGTTTGATGATGCGTTCGGCTTCGATGGTCTCTGCAAAGATGCTACCCATGATAAAGGCACCGAAAGCTGACGAGAAACCGACCTTTGTTGAGAAAACGGCCATCGCACAGCACAAGCCCAGCGACACGATAAGCAGCACCTCGCTGTTGATGAGTTTGCGCACCGATCTGAGAAACAATGGAATAGCGAAAATACCAACCACCAGCCACAGCACCAGGAAGAAGATGATGCGCCAGATGCTGTGCAGCATCTCACCGCCACCTAAGTCTTTACCGCTGGCGATGGCACTCAACAGCACCATCATCACAATAGCCAGGATATCTTCCAGTATCAGTACCGACATCACGAGTCCTGCAAACTGCTGTTGTCGCAGTCCCAGATCGTCGAAAGCCTTATAGATAATCGTGGTCGACGACATGGCGAGCATACCGCCCAGAAAGATGCAGTCCATCTTGCTCCAGCCGAACATCTGGCCGACGATGACGCCCAGCATCGACATACAGAAGATGATGCTGCACGTCGAGATAATCGGCGAGGCGCCCATCTTCAGGATCTTCTTAAACGAGAAGTCCAGTCCTAAAGAAAACAGAAGGAACATCACGCCCAGGTCTGACCATAGGTGGATGCTCTCTGAATCTACGACCGAAGCCGTATAGGGCATGTGGGTACTTACCAGGAATCCGGCTACGACGTAGCCTAAGACAAGCGGTTGTTTCAGCTTTTTGAAAACCAGCGTCACGACACCTGCTACTACCAGGATCAGCGCCAGGTCGGTTACCAATGCGGGAATGTCACTCATTATAGTCTGCTGTCAGTTCGCAAATTCTTACGATCACCTTGAGGGCCTTCTCCATCGACTGTATGCTCACAAACTCATACGGTCCGTGGAAATTCACACCTCCTGCGAAGATGTTGGGGCAGGGGAGCCCTTTGAAAGAGAGCTGGGCACCGTCAGTACCGCCACGGATGGGCTTTACCTTCGGGGCGACACCACAATCCTGCATGGCATGCAGCACCAGGTCAATGACGTGCATCTGCGGATCGATCTTCTCCTTCATATTATAATATTGGTCTTTGATTTCACACGTCACCGTACCCTCGCCGTATTTCTCGTTCATCTGATCCACACAGCGCTGCATGAAATGCTTACGATCTTCGAAAATCTCGCGGTCGTGGTCGCGGATGATATAGCTCATCTTGGCCTGCTCACAATGACTCTCGATGCCCAATAGGTGGTAGAATCCCTGATAACCCTCTGTGGTCTCAGGCGTTTCGTTGTGGGGCAGCATCATGGCCAGTTCTGCGGCTAAGGCACTGGCGTTCACCATCTTGCCCTTGGCATAGCCTGGGTGCACGCTGATGCCCTTGATGGTAATCTTGGCACTGGCAGCATTGAAATTCTCGAATTCCAACTCGCCCACATCACCGCCATCCATCGTATAGGCCCATTCACAGTTGAACTTCTCCACGTCGAAGTGGTGGGCACCCATACCGATCTCCTCGTCGGGATTGAAGGCAATACGGATGTCACCATGCTTGATATCCTTGTTGTCGCGCAGATAACACATGGCCTGCACGATCTCTGCGATACCGGCCTTGTCGTCGGCGCCCAACAGCGTGTGACCATCCGTTACAATCAGGTCTTCGCCGATGTGGTGCAACAACTCAGGGAATTTCTTTGGACTACTGACAATACCCTCCGACAGTTGTATCTCACCGCCATTATAGTTATGCACAATCTGTGGCTTGATGTCAGCACCCGAACAGTCGGGACTGGTGTCATAGTGCGAGATAAAACCGATGGTGGGTACTTCTTTCTTGATGTTCGACTTCAGCGTTGCGTAGATATAACCTTTCTCATCGAGCTCCACATCGCTGAGGCCTTCGCTCTCAAGTTCTTTTCTTAGGTATTCTGCAAATAGCAGTTGTTTTGGCGTACTAGGCACGCAGTCGGCATCTTCAGCCGACTGCGTGTCAAATTTGGTATAGTTTAAAAAACGTTCTGTCAGATTCATTACTCGTAGTATTCAATTGTGCGGGTCTGCTCCATCTCCTGGCCCATCATTGAGCTCTTGCGGCTGATCCAGTTGCCCTTTGCATCGTACTTATAGTCGGTGTAAGGTGTTTCCATCTCCTGACCGCCCATGTCCATAGACTGAGAAGCAACAGCACCCTTATCGTTATACTTATATTTGATGACCATGTCGTTACCCATCATGTTGATGGTCTGGCTAGCGATACGGCCGTTCTCCCACTTGTACTTGATCTCGATCTGCTGACCCTGCATAGCCTCTCTCTTGGCTGACTGCAGATAGCCGTTCTCGTCATACTTAGCGTCAGAGATACCGTTGCTCTCCATCTTACCTTCCTTGGTGAAGTTGATAACCTGCTCACGACCCATCATGTTCGACTTAATGCATTTCACGGCACCCGTAGCCTCGTTGGCCTCTACGTCGTGGAACTTGGTCTGTGCTTGCATGGCAAACGGAATAGCCATCAAAGCAATCATCATAAATAGCTTTTTCATTTTACTTTTTTTGTTTAAATGTTAATAATTAAAGTTGATAAATTAGTCAGATTACATCTGCTGCATTGTTTGACGAGTCCACTTTAAAAAAGTTTAATCCCGTCTTATAACTAAGTTCATGCTGCAAAAATACAAAAAATATTTTAAACCAAGTATATTTTTCCAAGAGAAATGAAATATTTTTGTTTATTTTTGTGTTTCTCGATGTTTTTGCTTAACTTTGCAGTCATCAAAACTGATTATGATAGACAGGGCTACGATAGATAAGATTATGGATGCCACGAACATTGTGGACGTGGTGGGCGAGTTCGTCACGCTCAGAAAGGCGGGGGTGAACTACAAGGGCCTGTGTCCCTTCCACGACGATACGACGCCTTCGTTCATGGTATCGCCCTCGAAGCAGATCTGCAAGTGTTTCGCCTGTGGCGAGGGTGGTACGGCCATCAATTTCCTGATGAAGCACGAGCAGATCACCTATCCTGAGGCCCTGCGCTGGTTGGCGAAGAAATACAATATCGAGATACAGGAAAAGGAACTCACCGACGAGGAGCGACAGCAGCAGAGCGATCGCGAGTCGATGTTCATCGTCAACGAATGGGCGAAGACCTATTTCCAGGATATCCTGAAAAACGACCCCGACGGCATTGCGATTGGTAAGCAGTATTTCCGCAGTCGTGGCATCAGGGATGATATCGTGGAGAAGTTCTGTTTAGGCTTTGCGCTGCCACAGAAGGATGCGCTGGCAAAGGCGGCGCTGAAGGCAGGCTATCAGGCGGAGTTCTTAGAGAAGACAGGGCTTTGTATAGAGAGGAAAGAGGAAAGTGGAAAGAGGAAAGAGAATACCCCTTTAATAGACCGCTATGCAGGTCGTGTCATCTTCCCCTGGCTGAATGTCAGCGGTAAGGTGGTGGCCTTTGGCGGACGATTGTTGGATGCGCGGACCAAAGGCGTGCAGCAGAAATATGTCAATTCGCCCGATTCCGAGATCTACCACAAGGATCACGAGCTCTACGGCCTCTATCAGGCGAAGAAAGCCATCGCCAAGGAGGATCGCGTCTATATGGTGGAGGGCTATACCGATGTGATAGCCATGCATCAGAGTGGCATTGAGAATGTGGTGGCCAATAGCGGCACCGCCCTTTCTGTGTATCAGATCAAACTGCTCCGTCGCTTCACACAGAACATTACCTTATTATATGATGGCGACGAGGCGGGTATCCATGCGGCCATGCGAGGTACCGACATGCTGCTGGCCGAGGGCATGAACATCAAGGTGCTGCTGTTGCCTGATGGCGACGACCCCGACTCCTTCGCCAAGAAGCATTCGTCTCAGGAACTCAAAGACTATATCGAGCATAACCAGACCGACTTCATTACGTTTAAGACGCGTCTGACGGTGGAGAATGTCACCGACCCCGTAAAGCGCTCTGAGGCCATTGGCGGTATTGTAAAGAGCATCTCTGTGATTCCTGACCAGATTCTGCGCTCCACCTATCTCAGCGAGCTCTCACAACGTCTGGATATCAAGGAACAGACACTGCTGAACTCGATGAACAGTATGATCCGCAAGGACATCGAGGAGAAGGAAAAAGAGCGGGAGAGGAATGTGGAAAGAGGAGAGAGGAAAGAGAATACTCTAGACTCAGAAAAAACTGCAGGGGGAAATTCCCAGACTGCAGACATATCTCCTTCCTCTTTCCACTTTCCACTTTCCTCTAAGATCGAACCCCTTCTCATCCAAAGCATCATCCGTGATGGTGAGAAGATCATCTTCGAGCATGTGGAGATGGACGATGGCTCTTTTACCGATCTGACGGTGGCCCAGTATGTGAATTTCGATCTGGGGCAGGACGGCATCCGTTTCCATGACGAACTTTACAATCAGATTCTCGAGGAAGCGGTGGCGCATAGCGGCGAGCCCGATTTCAAGGCCGAGACCTATTTCATGCACCATCCCGATGTGAATATCAGCAGTCTGGCCGCACGACTGGCCATCGATACCCATCAGCTGGGCAAGAGTTTCCAGTTGAAGGAGCGCGAGGGAAGCCTTCGCCAGTATGTCCTCCATCTGGTGCTCGACCTCCGTATGGATATTGTCGAGAAACGTCTCAAGGAACTCAAGGCCGAGATGCGACAGGTGGGCAGCGATATGGCACGTATCAAAGCCCTGATGGAGGAATTCAAGGAGACGCAGGAACTGCGCAACGCCCTGGCTCAACAGCTGGGCAACGACTTGGTAGGATGATAAGTTGGAACGTCATATTATTCAGCGTCTATCACGTGATTGTCATCTTGGCGATCATCCATGTGGTGATGGATAACCGTCAACCCGCCAAGACGATGGCCTGGGCACTGGTGATATGGTTCGTACCCGTGGTAGGTCTTTTGTTCTACCTCTTCTTCGGCCTGAACACCCGCAAGGAACGATTCATCAGTCAGCGGAGCCTCGACCAGCTCTCCAAACGCTCGATGCTCGAGTTCGTCGAACAGAAGGACCTGCAGTTGCCTGCTGAGCATCGTCAGCTCATTGACCTCTTCGTCAACGAGAACTTCTCACTTCCTTTCAAGGATAATCAGGTCACGGTCTACGACGATGGCTATGCCTTCTTTCCCGCACTTCTGGCAGAGATTGCGAAGGCCGAAAGTCATATCCATATCGATATGTATATCTTTGCCGAAGACCCGTTGGGCATGCTGTTTTCTGATGCCCTGATCGACAAGGCGCGTCAAGGTGTAGAGGTAAAACTGATCTACGATGATGTGGGCTGCTGGAACGTCAGTCATGCGTTTTTCGACCGTATGCGCGACGAAGGGATTGAGGTTGTGCCTTTCCTGCCCGTCCGCTTCCCGTCGTTTACGAGCAAGGTCAACTATCGTAACCACCGCAAAATGATCGTCATCGACGGTCGTATCGGCTTTATTGGTGGTATGAATATCGCTCTGCGCTATGTAAAGGGTACAGGTGTTCAACCTTGGCGCGACACGATGCTGAAGGTGGAGGGTACGGGTGTCTATGGTCTGCAGCGCGCTTTCCTCATCGACTGGTACTTCTGTGACCGTACGCTTATCTCCGACCGCAAATACTATCCGACCTCACAGCATGTCAGACATTTTGTGAGCCCGGAGGTATCGACATTGACGCAGGTGGTCACGAGCGGACCTGTGGCACCTTACCCTGAAATCATGCAGGGCTATGTGCGCATCATTCTCTCCGCCAAACACTATGTCTATCTCGAAACACCTTATTTCCTGCCCACCGAACCTGTGCTGTTTGCCCTGAAGACGGCCTCTGCCGCAGGTGTCGACGTATGTATCATTGTACCTTATCGCAGCGATGCCAAGTGGGTGGAGTGGGCCAGTCGTAGTTATCTGCGCGAGGTGGCGGAGTCGGGTGCCACCGTCATGCTCTATCAGGCGGGCTTCCTCCATTCGAAGTTGCTCGTCAGCGACGATAACATCTGTTCGTGCGGCTCCACGAATGTCGATATCCGCAGTTTCGAGAATAATTTCGAGTCGAACATCTTCCTCTACGGAGAGGCAGCGGCTACGCAATTGCGTGAACTGTTCGAGGCTGATGAGAGGCAGTCGGTCAACCTTAAGGACATCCCTAAGCGGATGCACCCGACATTCTTGAAACGGTTATGGGAGTCGATGGTCCGCTTAATGTCACCCCTGATGTAAGGGTCGGAAGATTGAGAAATTCACGCTGCCATACGAGCGGTGCTCCACGAAATTGGGATGGTCGGTGAAAGAGTCGTTTTTGCCGTGTTCAAATACGAAGACGCCATCCGCCTTCAACAGATTCTTCTCAAAAATCAGCGTCGGAATGGTCTTCAGTTCCGCCAGGGCATAAGGTGGATCTGCAAAAATAAAGTCGAACTGCTGCTTACAGCTCTTCACGAACTTGAATACATCCCCCCGAATCGCAGTCACCGCTGGTCTGTCAAACAGTTGGGGACGGTTCTTTTTTGTTTGACGGCCGTCAAACAAAAAAGAACCGTCCCCAACTGTTTGACTCAGTTTCTGGAGGCACTGCTGGATGAAACGGTGATGGTCGCGGTCGGCCTCCACGCTGATCACATGGGCGCAGCCTCGTGAGGCCAGTTCCAGCGAGATGCTGCCAGTGCCGGAAAAGAGGTCGAGGGCTGTGGCACCTTCGAAATCGATATAGCCTGTCAGCACATTGAAGATGTTCTCCTTGGCGAAATCCGTCGTTGGCCTCGCCTTGAAAGAACGGGGAATGTCGAAGTGCCGTCCCTTGTATTTTCCAGTGATGATACGCATGGTCTATCGCCCTTTCGCCAAGAGTTCGTTTAGGTCGAAAGGCATCACATACGCCTTCTTCAGATATTTGCGCATCTCCTCCAACAGCCATTCCTGCTCGGGGATGTCGCCCAGGATATGGATCTCGTCGTGCTCCGGTTTCAGGTTCAACTGCTTCCACACGTAGAGCAGGAAATAGAGCGAGTCGTGGGCTTGGGTGGTCTCAAACGCGTTGCAGAACTTGAAGCGGTTCTGCTGAAACGAGAAGATGTCGAGCTGCTTGTCGTGGAAATAGCCGTACATCTTGCTGCGATGGCCCGTGAAGCTGCGCTGGTGCAGATAGGTCCAGACGGGAATCATGGCGTGCATCAGCTGCACATCGTTGAAGCGGTCGGTGAGCACCATCTGCAGGTCTTTGTTGATGCAGTACACGCAGACGGCATTCAGCGACGGTAGCACGTTGAATTTCACCGCATCCTTCTCGCTTCTTGGGCATGAATGCAGATAGAGTGTCGTGGCATCGGCCTCCTGGAACTGCTCGATGGGCACCATCAGCACGGGCGTATTGATCAGCACGCGGGCGGTGGGCACATCGATCTCCTTGGAGAAGGTCTTGAAGGCTTCGCGCAGGTTGGCAGCCATCGAGATACCGCTTTTCACCACGTAGGGCTCAACCAGTGCGGGCTGTTCCGGATCAGCCTTGTCCGTAATCATAAACGACAGCGTATTGTTGCCCACGCGAATCGTCAGTTGCTTGCTGTTCGTGATGCTTGTTATTGCCATTCCTCAGTTCATTGCCGACATCACACTGGCGATGCTGACGGCCAGCAATCCTGCTGCCACCAGCGCCAACGCAATGTTGATTTGTCTGTTACTAATCTGCATATCGACTGCAAAGATAGTGTAAATCGGGCGAAATACAAAATAAAATGCCCAAATAAACACATCATGTCGATTTTTTTAATACCTTTGCACCTGAAAAAGTAAAGTTCACATATTATAATTTAGAAGATGAAGAAGCTTTTTTGTGTATATATCCTCTTGTTGATGTGCCTCGGAACCTGGGCACAGGGCGGACGGAAGATGTCCTACGATATCCGTCGATTGGCCAGTCAGTATTCGCAGGTGCGTCGCACCGCAAGCGCCAATAGTTACAAGAAGCCCGAGTCAGTCCGTGCCATGATCCGTTTCCAGAGCGGCGAGGCTGAGGCCGTGATGGCCCGTTATGGTTGCAGATACCTTTCACGGATTGGCGATATCTACGTGGCTGACATCCCCGTAGCCCAGTTGCAGGTCATGGCCGATGACGAGCGTGTGGTACGCATCGAGAACCATCAGGGTGGAAAACTGCTGATGGACGTATCGCCCCAGTGGATCAACACCCCCGCTATCGCCAACGATACCCGTCTGCCACAGGCCTACACAGGACAAGGCGTCATGCTGGGCATCATCGACATTGGCATCGAGGTGGGTCATCCCAACTTCTACACCGCCGATGGCAGCCGTTTGCGCATCACCCGTTTCCTCGACCAGTTAGCGTCTGAAGACGAGTCCTTCGGTGAGATGATACCCTTAGGGCGCGAATATGTCACCGAGGCCGACATCAAGGCAAAGGCCTATGCCTGTAGCTGCGACACTGCCTATCATGGAACCCATACATTGGGCATTGCGGCCGGATCGGGTTACACGACACCCTATCGCGGTATAGCCTACGAGGCAGAAGTGACGGCCGTCGACTCAAAGGAGGCTGGTGGTATGAGTTTTAGCTCTGCCAACGAAGTGCTCCTGATGCAATATATCTTTAATGTGGCCGATGCTCGCAGCATGCCCTGCGTCATCACCTATAGCATCGGCTTCAATGCCCTTCCTGGCGACAATCAACTTTTCGAGCAAGCCCTCTCTCAGATGACCGGCCCCGGCCATATCCTTGTGACATCAGCAGGCAACGAGAGTGCTGATGCTACCTACCTCGGCAAGAAAAAAGGCGTGGAAGCAGTCGGTGGAATCCTAGGTACGCGCGAGAAGACTGACAGCATAACAAAGGCTTTCATCTGTAGCCACGACAACTTCAAACTGAAGTTTTTCAATATCTCTTTTGCCCCAGAAGGAAGCACGGAAACTTTTGTGTACGACTCGTTGGAGTATGTGCCTTCCGATGGCTTGGTCAAGCTGAATTTACCCTATCGTCGCATCACAGTAGAGAAAGTCGACACTTTCTACACCATTACCTGCCTCCATGAAACACCTAAGGAAGACGACTTGTTATCCTACTTGGGCGTGGTCATTGAAGGCAAGGATTGCGAAGCACAGATAACGACCGATCTGTGTACACACTTCGAAGTCAGTAATACTTTTGATCCGCGTTTTTTGTGCGCTGAGAATACCCATAACGTCTGTCTGCCGGGCTGTCTGCCGAGTGCCATAACGGTGGGCGCCCTTAACACCCGTTCGAAATTCGTTAACTTTCAGGGCGATTCCATTGAAAGCTGGGGCAATGCTACACCCATAGGCAGCATGGCCTTGTTCTCGTCGCAAGGTCCTACACTCGATGGACTTATCAAACCGGATGTCGTCGTGCCTGGTGTCAATATCATTGCCTCTGCCAACAGCCATTATGCTGATGGCTATGGTAAAACGCTTGTGAAATCGACACCGTTCGAAGGTCGCAACTACCCTTGGATCGCCTGTTCCGGTACCTCGATGGCAGCACCTATGGCGGCTGGCATCGTCGCCCTCTGGCTACAGGCCAATCCTGAACTGTCGCCCGACGATGTGAAGCGTATCATTCGCGAGACGAGTCATCCCATAGGCGATACCGTTCCCAATAACACCTACGGCTATGGTCTCATGGATGCCTATGCCGGTCTGCTGGATATCCTCGGACTCCCCAATGCCATTGCGCAACTCTCGCAACATCAGCCCTCGGCACTGACCATCCGGCCTGCCGACGGCGGCATTCGTCTGCAGTTCGACCAGGTGCCCACGCAGCCCTTCACCGTCCGTATCTATGCCCTCTCAGGGCAGCTGTTGGCCGAGCATAGCGTGCGCCCCACCGCTGCCACCGACTATCTCCTGCCGCTCACTGGCGCCTCGGACATCACTGTTGTACAAATCAACAGTTCCGAACCAGGTATCACCGGCTCGGAACTGATTAGGAAGGCTCGCTGATAGAGACGTTGCGCTCTATTTCTTCCGCATCCTGTACATGGCCTGGCCAAAGGCCGAGAAAGCGACTGTCGACAACAGGGTCTGGACACTGACCTTGGTCAGTTCGTGCCAACGTGCCATCGTGCCATTTGGTATTTGCATACACATAAAACGCAGCGACGCAGGCACGCAGCGACACAGCGACTTTTGTGTATCGGGGTTTAATAGCATAATTAGGAGCCTCTTATTTTCTGATAACAGGCTCCTGTCACTCTAATAATAGCCTCCTGGCGAAAATTAAGAGGCTGTTATTATCTTTAGGTAGCGTTGAAGGTATCAGGTATCATAGTATCATTTATATTCTTTCCAACCAACATCATCGATTTTTAAATACCTAATGTAATCGTGTAATCGCGTTATCGCGTTTTGGTTGGGTGGCATTCAACTTTTTCTAGGGTAGTACAGAAACCATAACGGCATACCAGGCATAACGGCATAACATTAGCATATTGAAAAGTATATAATTTCTATATAATTTATATATATTATAATATATATAAATTTAATAATATATATACCCCATTTTCATTTTACCCAATGTTATGCCGTTATGTCGTTATGGCTAAAAATCGTTGAATACCCAAATGATACCATGATACCTGATACCTTTTCGTGTTTATAAACCAAATGAAGCTGTGTCGCTGCGTGCCTGCGTCGCTGCGTGGAAAACGCAAATGGCACGAAGGCACGTTGGCACGATTTATACAAAATCCATTGGATTCCGTTTTATGACAAGAGGGTATCGCTCAGGGTGGCGGAGACTGTCGATTTCAAGATCAACATCTAGATCAGGCCACTCAATGGCTTCTGGCCCTGACATCTGTACATTAAGCACACTGCGAATTGGCGCATCCTGCATCCAAGGAATACGATTATATGATAAGAAATAGTCGCATCCCTGCACGGAAATCATAATTCCCTGTGCATTAATCATCAATACGCTTACTTCGCTTTTCCGTCTGAATACTGGACTCATTTCTTTTAATTCTTGCTGCAAAGATACGATGTTTTCTTGAAAATTCCAAATTATTGGACTAAAAACTACACGCCTATATGATAAAATGCTCCCTTGGGGATTGGCAAGTATGCAAAAGGGCTTGATTAATGCACTCGACTCAAACGATCCATTTGTGACCATCTATATTCGAGGTAGAATTCACTTTTCCTCCTGAAAATTTGGAAATGTCAATTACAGTTCGTATCTTTGCAACGTGAAAGGAGAAACCGAGTAGAGCCACGATGTGCGGTAATCGACGCAGTCGCTTGCAAGGCAAGAACGGTGGCATGGCTGCAGGTAAAACCTGTGGAGATGATGAGCAATTCGACCTTCTTGCGTCCCTATGGTAGCAAGCGAACAAGTTCGAGCGGCCGCTTGGTTTCCTTCACTCGAATATAATTATGTTAAACTTAAATATTTCAGATTATGGGAAACTCAAGACAGCAAAAAGCTGAAAATCGTGTTAAATTTCCAAGATTGCTTGGTAGTGTCGAACTTTATACCTACCTTTGCAAATGAGTACGAGACGTGAAAGGGCTAAGGCTCAGGCCACTCAGCGCAATAAGCAACTGGTGTCGATTGCAAGTAAGCCAAAAGAGAGAAAAGAGCCTGTCGTTGAACTTGGAAAGTTTTTCGTAGATTTGGCAAAACTGACTTTCGGTGGTGTGATACTTACGGTCCTCTTAGACTATAGTTCATACAAGATGCCGCTTCTAATAGCAGGACTTGTGGCTCTGTTTATGTTTGTTACTTTGGGATATCAAATAATAAGGTATGGTAATAGAAAATAAAGAATTATGGAATTAGTATATATCTATGCAGTAATGAGCCTATTGGCCCTGGTAGGCATTATTTGGCTACAAATCAAAATGCGTAAAGACAAGCGAGGGATACTTTGATAATGCCCCACGACCTTCTTATAATCTATGGGACTTCAGAATACCGCGCCGGATTGCAGATCCGACAGAAGGGTTCTGGGGTCCTATTTAAATACGGGTAGATATTCAGATGTAACAATTATGCATTTTCCATATTATTTTGTGGAAAATGAGAGCAAAGAATCCCTTATGCCCATTCCAGAGTAACGAAGGAATTGTTCTTTCGTTAATTTACACCTCTATTATTTTGCTGGGAACGAAGCCGTTCTGCAGATGTTCGTTGCAATGAACATAACCCAATTGATTACAAATGATCTTAGTCTCACCTATCACAGTATCGATATTCGTATGCGAATGGCCATAGATCCAAGCATCGATACGACTATCAGCAATGAAGTTGCCCAGCTCTATTGCAAATGCACCATTCAAAGGAGAATCCTTATGATGTGGTGCCACAACGGTCAGAGTCGGAAGATGATGAGTAACCACAACAATGTGTTTAGCTTTACTCTCTTCAACGGCCTGCTTTACGAACTTCAGACATTTCTCATGTTCCGCATTAAAGTCATCAGTCGTTAAACGTCTCCCGTTATACATGATTTTGTAGAAATCGTTCAATCCCCTCGACACAGCGAACATATCATGATCAGGGATCCTTGACCATAGCGTTGTTAGGACGAAATCGACATCGTCAATACGTACCACCCTATTATAGTAATAGCTCACATTTTCGCACATCTCCCAGTGCCAGCTATCGCCACGTTCCGTTACGTCGCTATTGTCATAAAACTCATGATTTCCAGGCACTATCAACGTTTGACGATAATGCTTTGAAGCCCATTCCCAGAAATCTTTTCGAGACTTAGCTGCTTCCCTAATGTAGCACGTATCACCTGCTATCACAAGAATATCTCCAGTGACAGGTATCTTCTCCTCATCCACATAGAGCCAATTCTCAAAGAACTCTAAATGGAGATCGCTCATATATTGTATTCTCATACTTATTTCATTGAATACTGCAAAGATAGGAATTTTTCGCTTATCTTCCCATTATTTTTCCATTTATTTTAGTTTTTCGTCAAAAGTGGTATTAATTTCAAATAAAGTTTGTATCTTTGCAACGTGAAAGGAGAAACCGAGTAGAGCCACGATGTGTGGAACGGTGGCATGGCTGCAGGTGAAACCTGTGGAGATGATGAGCAATTCGACCTTGCCGCTTGGTTTCCTTCACCCGAATGGAGAGCTGGCCACACTGGTCAGCTCTTACCATGTCCAGATAGAGGTGTAGCTATTGTTGCTGCGTTGTTCTGTGTTCCGATTGCCGAAGTAGTCTGTAGATGAGGTTGATGTCCCTCGAGAGTTGCCATACCGATCCCTATAGGTCGTTGTGGTATTTCCGAAGTAATCTCTTGATGTTGTCGATGTACCTCTTGTGTTACCATAAGGGTCCGTTGAAGTGGTATTGGTATTTCCAAAATAATCTCTGCTTGATCGGTCTGTACCAGTAGTATTGCCATATCGGTCACGATGCGTAGTTGTCGTATTGCCAAAGTAATCTGTAGATGTCGTCGAAGTGCCTATAGTGTTACCATAACTGTCTCTGTGAGTAGTTGTCGTATTGCCAAAATAGTCTGTAGACGAAGTTGACGTACCAGTCGTATTACCATATCTGTCTCTATGGGTTGTTGTCTGGTTACCAAAATAGTCTGTTGTTGTGTTCGATGTGCCGACATTATACATTTGGGCATTTACTGTGATGGCGAGAACAAAAGCCATCATTGTCATTAAAACTTTTTTCATAATCTTTCCTTTCTGTTTTTGTTATACACTATTATCTCTTTGCCTTCATCTTTTGTTTTATCCTATCCAAAGCAGCATTGGCCTCAAATACTCCATTCTTTCTTGCCAGTTTATAGTCTTTCTTCGCATTCTTGTAATAGCCCAACGACTCGTATGCATATCCTCTGAAGAAATAGAGCTTTCCATTATAATATCCTGTATTCAAGGCACTGTTCACATTGTTGATCACATCAGCCCATCTGTTATTGCAGTAAGCATCATAAGCCTGATCTCCATAAAACTCAAACGCCTGCTGCCGCCTTGGCGCCGTTTCTCGCGCAGCCCTCAATGCCATTTCCATCGTGGCATTATCATACAAATCCAACGTGGGCAGTTGAATCGACTGTTCATAGCCATAGAACTGAGCCTTTCCGCTCAGCACCGTCAAGCACATCAGTGCTAATGTCATTACTTTCTTCTTCATACGCGTTCAATTTATTAATAGATGGTGCAAAAGTAGACAATGTTCGTTAATCATCCAAGCAAAAAACGATAACAAGCCTTGTGAAAAATCGATTTTCTGCTATAGATAGCCCATGTTTCGATTATTTGTTGTATCTTTGCAGAGTCCTAAACATATAGATTATGCCTACTAAGAATATCTTTGCCGGATTTGGAGTGAAATCAGAGTTCGTGAATCTGATTTACAATGAACTGATGAAGGGTGATTTTGTCAGTTATGCAGATGTACTCGCCTTGTATTGTGGTAGGCCGAAGGGCTACTACACTAAAATGGCTTGCAATAGTGAACCTGGCTATGGTGAATTGAAGAAAGCATTCCCTGAGGTGTTGAAGGCATTGGAAGAGGCCTGTCCTGGGTGCATCAAGGATAATGGACAGAATAAGGGCAAGGCATATAAATATATAGGTAAGGATAATGATCCATTGGCAGAAGAGCGAAAAGCAGTAGTCCAGAAATCCGTAGAAGATTATGTCGCTTTTTGCAAGGCTTCTGCTGGAATATTACCTGCAAGTTGGTTTTCTTCATTCTTTGAGAATACGCAATTATTACTCGATACTAACAGAGAGTCTAAGGATGGTGAGGTGCGGATATGCTCTGGTGCAGAGCAAAACCTTACGAATATAGATTTACTGCCAGAGTTCTATAAGGCAATCGCTAATAAACAAGTTCTTCAATTCGATTACCAGCCTTTTGGTCAGGAACCATTCACTTTAGTCTTTCATCCCCAGTTCATCAAAGAATATAATGGTCGCTGGTTTGTATTTGGTGAGGCAAATCGCGAGACTTATCAGGCCTATAATGTACCATTAGATCGAATCGTTGGCGAAGTCAGCGAGGTGAATGATGTGGAGTACATCCCTGCTCCAAAAGGTTTCTATCAGGACTTCTTTAATAATATAATAGGTGTCACCCATGAGAAAGGTGCTAAGGTTGAAGAAGTCATCATCCGCACTAAGACTGAATACCAACATGGACTTCTATTGACAAAGCCCTTGCACCATAGCCAGAAAGAAACACTACCATTTGGAGAATACGAAGCTGGCAATTATGGTGAAGTACGACTAACGATAGAGCCAAATCGTGAATTACGAGGCCGAATCCTCCTTTATGGCGAGAATCTCGAAGTGATCAGCCCTATGTCATTGCGAGAGCAAATTAAGGAGATTCTTAGAAGGCAAATGCAGCAATATTCTGAAAATAAATAGTAAAATTTCCTTCAAAATTACTGCACTTTCAAAAAAATGCAGTATATTTGCAGCATTATTTCTAATGAAAGATGAATATCAAGGAGTACATCAGCCAGAACGGAGGATATATATCCTCAGCAGAAGCAAAGGAGAAATCCCTTTACAACCAACTTTTGTATGAGGTTGAAAAGGGAACTATTGTTCGCGTGCGCCAAGGCATCTATGCGCTCAATGAAGGATTGGCGAAACCAATGGTTGACGTAGAACGACTTGTCCCTGGTGGTGTATTGTGTGCGTATTCTGCATGGTCACACTATGGACTGACTACCCAGATTCCCCTTTCTTATTGTATCGCTATTGAGCGAAGCCGAAAGGTTACCTTGCCTGAATACCCACCCATTGAACTATTTTTTTTGAGTAAGAGCGTTTTCGAACTTGGAGTTTCAGAAACCGTCATCGAGGGCTTTCAGGTTAAGATATACGATATGGAAAAATCCGTCTGCGATGCAGTCAAGTACCGTAACAGGATTGGAATAGATGTCAGTTCAGAGATTCTGCGCAACTATCTTTCACGAAAAGATAGTGACATTACACGTCTTTATGCCTACGCCAATGCCATGCGGTTGGGCAAGCGTATGGACGAACTCGTAAAATATATGATCTAACAGTATGGCAAAAACGATCAAAAACTACGGAAGGTCAGTAAAGGAGCGCCTGCTTAATATCTCTCGGGCAGAGAAATACAGTTCACAGTTGCTTATCTCACGCTATTTTCAAGAGCGACTATTGTACAGACTTTCTGTCAGCGACTATAAGAACAAGTTTATTTTGAAGGGTGGCGCATTGCTCTATGCTCACGATGGCTTTCAGGCACGCCCTACATTGGATATTGATTTCATGGCTAAGAATGTCAGCAACGACATGTTGAACATCAAGAAGATATTCCAAGAGATTTGTCAGATTGAATGTAAAGAGGATGGTGTAGTGTTTGACGTTGATACGATAGAAACCAGTGAGATAGCCATTTCCAAGGATTATCATGGAGTGCGTCTTTCTCTTCTGGCACATCTTGACACTGCCCAGCAGAATATCTCAATGGATGTAGGGTTTGGTGATGTCATCACCCCATCTCCTCAACAGTTGGCATTTCCTGCTTTGATTGGCACTGCCCCAGGTGCAAATATCTTGGCCTACTCGTTGGAGACTGTTGTTGCAGAGAAGTTTCAGACCATGATTTCACTATCGCTTGGAAACAGTCGTATGAAGGACTTCTTCGATGTGTACCAGATTCTGTCAAAGCAGACATTAGATTCTGTTACCCTTTCGCAAGCTATCAAAGCTACATTTGCCAATCGTGGCGTTAATTATAAAGAGAACCACCCGCTATTCAGCGAGGACTTTTTCACTGATAGTAATCGCTCACTTAATTGGAAAGGATTTCTCAAACGAATCAAGTACAGCGAGCAATTGTCCTTTACTGATGTAGGCACTCTCATTCGAACTCATTTGCAGCCGTATTGGGATCAACTGCGTCCTAATAATGATAAATAGGCAATTATCGCAGCAAGGACGTAATATCTACTTTATTTATGTATAAAAACTTGGAGGGCTTTGATAACCCTCCAAGAACTATCTACTCAATTACAGGATTATCTATATGATCTGAGCCAGTAGGCTCATTAACATGATGCCTAAACACCATTTCTCATATCGAGTCATCTTGTTAGATTGAGGCTTCTAGTTTATAACCTCAATCTAACAGTCCTTGAATACGCAGTTATTGAAACTGCTATTGTTAATAACAAAATTATTCATATCGTGTTAATATTAAAATTACGTAGGTAGATTATGGTCGTGCCTACTTCCAGACCAGTATGAGCTAGCAAAAGTTGTGCAAAGGTAGCAATTGTATTGCAAATATGAGCAGAAATTATTAAAAATGATTATTATCAAGCCTTTTTATTGATGATTTCAACTTGTTTCTAATAAATAATGTGTATCTTTGCGCTAAATTCCAGATTATTATAAGCCAAAATTATGAGTGAAATCAGCAATAGTGTCATCGAATTGTACAATCAATTGGGACAGGGAGAAAGTATGTCCATAAATGAAGAAGTGGTTAAGAAGGCAATTAATGTTGTCTTATATCTTCATCCGAAGAATGAAGATGAGGTCTTCGTGATGCTATGTGCTTTAAACCTGTTAAATGCGGCTATTAAGATAGATTTTTTTAAAGACCAATTGTCTTATGATTTAATAAAAACAAATGCCGCAAAATTAGTGGCAGTCATTGATACTCTAAAAAACAATGACATGTCATATTATTACAATAAAGATGAATATTGTTTGTATTTAAAATATGGTGATGTTGTGTTTAGTTTTCATCATGTTCCTTTAACGAGTGAGATTCTAAAAGCCAGTTTTGCCAGCCCAATTATTTGGCCTGGCATTCGACTTCAGAAAATCGCACAGCCATTAATGGATTTGGCAATGGAATCATTTGAAAATGATATAGAAATGAAAAAAATCATAGAAAAGCCCACACCAGCTATAGATGAAACAAGCACAGAATATGAAAAATCGGATTCTCTTGATAGTGATAACCAAGATATGCCAAATAGTAAAGATGATGCATCATCCCGAAATGACAATTCTAATGAAATAAGAGCTATACCAGATGAAGAAAGGGATACAGTTGCTAAAAAAATATTAGCTATTATCAATCAAAGTTGTACTCCTGATTCAGAAGGCTGGTTTGATCTAGCTAAAATTGCTCCAAAACTTAAAACCAATGGGGTTGATTACTCTATTTATGGTTTTCCTAAACTCATATTGTTTTTAGAGGCTATTTTTGGAGACTCTTTACTAAGACGAAATGTTGGAGACACTAGTGTTTATCTTTGGTTCCCATTGGAAAATAATGATATTCCTTTTGATATATCAAATAATGTCAAAAGGAATCAAGAGTCTATTGATATTTTAAGTGGAGTTCAACTTGGTGATAATGTTGAAATAAGCACGTATGGAATATTGAAGAGTGGCAAAATAAGTTTACTTACTAAACAATTTGTCCAGTTAGATCTTACAGACAATAGATCTATTAGAGTCAGATGTGAAGCTATCTCTAGTATTGAATCTGCTTTTTCTTCAAATAACAAAAACTCTACTGATTTGTCTTTTGCTAATTCCATAATAAAGGATATATTGGTAGCGGAAGGTCTGTACTCCTCTTCAACAATAGATACTAATGCGACTATTACCATGGTGGAAAGTCGGAGAATTTGGCTAACTACAGATGATGGAAATACGGGTTCCTGTAATAAAGGTTCTATTATTGGGTATGATAAAGAAAAGTTGGTGAAAGGCCAAAGGGTCTTTGTGTTCCCATTTAAAAAAGAAAAGGCTTATTCCGTCATAATGGAGATGTCGCATTATGAACTCTTTGAAGTATTTGTAAATTTATTGTCTTCCCAAAATAATGTATCTGATCATAGAAGAACCCAAATTTTTTATTTGTTGGCTTTTTTAATGAAAAAGATTACTAATAAAGTGTCTCTTCAAAAGGTTAGTGGACTTAAACGACAACTAAAAAAACTAATGCCACCTCCTGTTTCATCAAAAGATGGCAATGAAGAAGACGTGCAAAACGGTGATGAAACAGAAGTGGAATCATTACTTGAAATGCCAAATGAGGACGAGACTTATCTTGTAGATATTGATGTGAACCATTCTGATGATAAAAAAAGTCAGACAGAGAATTCTCAGTCGCCCTTATCTGAAGAAATATACAAGCCAGTAATAACACCAATTCAAGGTCCGAAGATAATTGGGAAAATAGACTTAACAGAAATTTCAACACATAAAAAGAAAAGAGAAGGGGAGGCGAAAGATACTGTTATGATAGATCCTAATGATTATATCTCGATTGATAATACCAATGACTTGCTTCCCTCGATGGGAACAATAATTAAGATCGGGTCTGCATATGGATATATTAAACCTAATAATCAAGAAGACAATCTGTTTTTTTATACATCAGAATTGGTTTCCTATATTGGAATTCTTGAAACGCCAAGTGTAGGAGATGAAGTCATATATTCATTAGGGCAAAATGCTAAGGGGCCAATTGCTGTTTGTATTCATAAACAATGTACCCGTGAAGTTGTTGAAGAATTAGTAGAAAAATTTCGTTTTAACACAAAAACCTGTGTTTGTCTAAAAAAACATATGGAAGATTATGATAGTTTAAAGACAGAGGATTTAGATAACACTGATGAACTAGTTTACTATCTTTACAAAGTTGGAGTTGACCCAAAGACTTCTTTTTCTCCAAATGATATGGAAAAATTGTTTGCAGAGAACCTTTCTCCAAACGAATATGCTTTAGCAATTGAGCATCTAATTGATCAGGTAATAAAAAAAGACCCATCAAAGTGTTACAATTTGTTCTTGCGTTCTTCGAGTTATGCAAGATCTAATAAGATGTATGATGTAGCAAAACACTTGATAAATAAAGCATTAGAGGTTTATAAAGGGGAGAAAGGAAAAGTTTTGTATTTTCGCAATCTTCTCAAAAATATAAACAGCTTATCTGATAGATTATCTAATAGAATAGAAATAAACGAGAATACCATAGCGGAAAGCCTTGAAATATCAAGGCACGCTTTCCCATTTATCCCAGTTTATGTTCGAGATTCCATCTTGGCTTATAAAGATTTTAATGGTATTACTCCTGATAAAGATACCATAAGAACTGGTTTGTATAAAGAGGAATATATCAAAACTATTAAACAAAATAATGCCGATGATAAAACTTTTTTGACATTGATGAAGCTTCAGTTGGCGTTCCATCCCAAAGAGTATAATCCAAAAGATGATGTGTCAAAATTCCTTGTTGTCCGAGCTAAAAATATAATAGCAACCGGAGAAGAGCAAAGATACAATGAAGTTAGATACCTACTTCGATTAGCATTTCGCCTCAAATCATTTGAGAAAGGGTTTGATGATACTGTTGGCCTATATCTTATGACACTTGGTGATTATACATCATCAGAAATTGATATGTATATGAGTGGACGTCAAAGTTATAAATTCGATGATTTGTTGAAAAATATACTTGTGAACGAAGTAGACAATACATTGGAATTAACTTTGCTTGCAGAGTCAAATGTAGACATAAAGGATTTACTTATTAGAGAATACGAGAAGGTCGAGAAAAATATAGATAGTTTTGATGAATACCCTACTATCTTAAATGAAATAAAAAAGCGATACATTCAATATGCTGCTGATCCAACTATTAACTTCATGTCTTTTATTTCATATCTTCAGACAACAGCAATTCTGCTTGAAAGCGAAATAAATGTTGTTAAAATAGAATTAGTTAAAATTGGTTCTAATTTAGCAGACTTTAATACGGGGCATAAGTATAATGTTATTCGCGATGCATATAACAATATTATTCTAAAAATTGATGCTATTATTCCTAATCTAATTGACCATCCAACCGAAATTGGATATGAAACTATCTTACCCGCTCTTAGGTTACTGAAAAAGAATGTCCGTAGTAAATTTGAAGAAATAGAACAAAGGGTAGATCCAACAATACTTATCGAAATTATTGAAGCTGTTGGATTGGAAGAAGCCAATTCTACAGAATTAAAAGTTGAAATTAGAAATTCTGGAGACAGTGCTCGTAGTGTTCACATTAATAGTATGAAGGTTTCAAGCGACGATTTAGTAGAGGATAATAATATTAATATTGACGTTCAACTTTCTGCAGGAGAAGATAAATTGATAAACGTTGAACTTCCTCTATCTAATAATGCTATAGAAGAAAGAATAGCTGAGGTGGAATTTGTAATTGAGTATGACGATATTTACATCGCCACTGAACAGAGGATTCCAAGAAGCAGCAGAATATATAAAACCATCAATTTCGAAATTAAACCATTTATTGAAATTGACAATAGATTCCGGCAATGGTCTGGCGGTGAAGAGTTGGAGTCTGGTGATTCAATGTTTTATGGGCGAGATACAATTATCAACAATGTTCAAAATGCCATATTGGCTGGTACCAAAAATCAAATTGCCATCTATGGACAAAAACGTTCTGGAAAAAGTTCTTTGCTTAATCAAATAAAAGGAAGGCTGGAATTAGACGAGTCTCATTCTGTCATATGTGGAAAATTCAATTTACAAGGATTACCTGCCAACGAACTTAATCCTGAAAGGTGGATACTCGAATCAATAGCTATATCGTTATTACGAGGCATTCGTAAGCGTGGCATTAAGGATCTCAAGTCTGTCCTAACATCGTTATCAATAGATATGACTAAGATAGATAAGGATAAATTATACGAATCTATTATTTCCAAATTCTTTAATGAAGAGTCTGATGCTTTCAAATCGTTGGGGAGCTTTATTGAATATCTTAATACCATAGATGAACTTCAAAACTCACACTTTGTTATATTTATTGATGAGTTTACATATCTTTACCAATTGATAAAAGACAAAGAAAAAAGGGTTAATGAAGATTTCATGCGGAGATGGATTGCGCTTATTGAAACGCCAGGTATAAATTTGCAAGCAATAGTAGCGGCTCAAGATACCTTCCCACATTTTATGAACGAGAGTTATGCTTCTAATTGTTTCAATAAGTTTAGCAAAGAACCACTTTCGTATCTAAGTAAGGAAGAAGCTCTGCAACTGATTAAGAATCCAATAAAAGACGTCATATTTCACAATCACAGTGACGAACTCATTTACGACTATACATCGGGAAGTGCTTTCTTTACACAAATCTTCTGCACGAGACTCGTAGATTATTTGAACTCCGAGAAAAGTAATGTAGTTGGCAAGGAAGAAGTAGAGATTGTGGCAGAACGTCTATGTACGGGGACACAGCGGCTTGAAAAATCAACATTTGAATGCCTAACAAAAGAAGCGGATGGGTCGGATTTTAATGAGGAGGATAATACAAAAGTACTTAAAGCAATAGCTGAGAACACTCGTGCAGGAGGTCATGTCGACATAGAAGCCTTAGATGTTGACGTCTCAAAAGAACAATTAATAAGCGTATTAGACAATTTGTATGCGCGCAGAGTGATATCAAAACAAAATGACGGTTATTCAATTAATGTAAAATTATTTGTAAAATGGATACTGAACAATTAACAAACGGTCAAAATCAAACCTGTTTAGGAAATCCTTTTGCTTCACCAACAGAACAAGTTGTAGGGGATGATTTTGTAGGTCGTAAATCTGTGTTGGCTGAAATGCATCGTTATGTTGTATATCCTAATAGAATTAGCAACTATCATGTTGTAGGCCTACCAAGAATAGGTAAATCATCTTTGCTGAAAGCTTTTAAAGAGATGGTTCTTCACAATCATTACAATCTTGATTTGATTGTTATCTACATTTCTCTGGATAACTGCAAAAATTCGGAGAAAATGTGGGATGAGATTGGACATCTGCTTCGTAAAGATCTTAAAAGAAAGTTTAGTTCAAGTAATAAATATAAAGTTTTTGAAGAAGAATTAGAATTTGAAGGCATTGATGACAACAATGTAGACTATAAGTATGTCTGTTCTGTGGCAAAAAGCATGAAAGTTGCAGGTTTCTTCGGATTAGTTCTGATTGATGAATTCGATAATTTCTCAAATATTGCTACCAAGGAAACAGTTGGAAACTTGCGGACATTGTTTAATAGTGCTGACTATGGGATAAGGGCTGTTATTGCATCTAGGAGAATGGTCGAAAGAATTGAAAAAGAGGTTGAAGGTGCAGTGAATGCCAATGTCTCTACATTAGCGCCGATATTCATTAATGGTTGTAAACTGATGATGTTCAACGAGGAAGACATGGATGACTATTGGAAGTCCATCAGTAAAAAAATAGGATGTAATATATCAGAGAAGTACATTCAAGAAGTTCAGTACTATGTAGGGAGCCATCCTAGCTTACTTAATTTACTAAATGGAAGTTATTGGGCAGAGAAAGATTCCCATGATTATATTGGGGATAATTCTACTGAGATAAAATTAAGCGAAGAATTAGTAAACAAATTACATGATTCTTTTGATTGGGCCGTGTGGCGTGATATGAAAAAATGGCAGTTACTACGTTCTCTCATTCTGTCTACTTGGGGACCTGATGAAGAAATACCAAGTGAAGACATGTCTGAATTGCAACGTTATGGTGTGATTAAAAAAGACCAAATCCTAACCGAACCTAACGGACCTATCCGAATTGCAATTTCTCGATATTTCACAGAATGGATGAATCTAAAACGGTACATCTTGCCATTTGGTGATGAATGGTCAAAAGCGGAGGGCAATATGAGAAGAATTGTAAAACGCTTTTGTGATGAATTGTATCAAGGAGATGAAAACAAGATGATAAAACACCTTGAGACCAAGAATGTGAACAGCATTGAGGTGGGCGTAGAACCAAGATATACAGCAAAAGGACGATTTAGTTCTATGAAAACGAAAATGACAAATAATATAAATAAATATCCTGACATGTCATCATCTCTTATTGACTATAGTGACCCATCTGATTTACCAGAAATATTTTTCAAACGTGAGTGGCATTGGTTTGGACAAATATTTGGTAACTCATGGAATGATTGGCGTGAGAAATTCAGTACTATAAATGAGGTGCGCAACATGAAGTCGCACAACAACCCAAGTATTCCTCAAACACGTATTGAACTTGCAAAGAAATATTGTCATGAAGTAAATGAGAAAATAGAGTCATATCTGAAAAGTTAAAAGGAATCTTACGGATAGAACTAATCTTGGATTATAGTTAGGTGTAGGTTTAATGGCTCATAATAACAATTGACATGGCAAAATATAAAAAGACGTTGATGCGAGAAGGACAGGACAAATTTGCTCGTCTCATGCGGTTAGACCAATTGCTCCGTATGCCAGATGGCCACACGCTAAAAGAGATAATGACAGACCCACAAATAGACATTATTAGCGAGCGTTTGCTTCGTGAAAATTTGAAAGAGTTAGAAGAGAAATATGGTGCAGTATTTGAAGCCAACATGCATAGAGGGAGGGAGCGTTTATGGAGATATAAGGATACCCACTTTTCCATAATGCAGCAAACCTCAAAAGACATGGAGATTATACGTCAATCTCTTGAGAATTTGAATCTCTTTAAAGGCGATCCTCGTTACGATATGATCAGATTCTACCTAATGGGACTACAGAAAGGTTTTTCTGAAACTGGTCTCAGTTTCATGACGTTTGATAACAATAATGAAACCGTTGGTCTTGACCATGTGGAACCTATTCTTGAAGCCATCACCCATAAGTATCCGCTAAGAATGTGTTACAAGCCGTTCAACAAGGATGAGTTTGCTGTCAATATTCACCCATATCATCTTCGACAATATAATAGAAGGTGGCATGTTTTTGCATACTCTGAGGACAAAAAGGAAATACAGAATTATCCTCTTGACAGGATTACTAGGTTAGAACATCTGAGTAAGCCGTACATTGAGACAGATGTAGATTTCGAAGATTATTTCGATGACATTGTTGGTGTTACTAACTACAAAAGCAGAGGGGTGGAGAAAGTGGTGCTGAAGGTAAGCAATAAAAGTATTGATTATATAAGAACGAAACCGCTTCATGGGACTCAAACAGAATTAAAAGAGTTAGGTACAGAGAACCATGCCTTTATCCAGTTGAAACTCAAATTTAATACGGAACTTGAGATGCTATTGCTTTCCTATGGTGATGCCATTGAGATAATAGAACCATCATGGTTAAGAGCAAGATTCGCAACAATGACCCAAAAGATGAGCGATAATTACAAAGTGTGAAGAAATACTTCATAGTAATGTAATTCTTTCATTGTAATTTTGCAGCGTCAATCTTCGATACGTCTCGAGGTTGATGCTGCAAAAGCTGAGTGACGGAAACTTAAATCTGAACAATTATGAAGAGTCAGATCAACCACACAAACGAAGGGGCACAGGCCCGAGTGAATAACCAGTCAAGCCCAAAGGTTGGCCTTTTGAAACTTGGCTATGTGACAAACCTCTGTACCTGCAAGTCAGAGCTCAACAAGCTGCTTGCCGACGAAAAACAAGTGAGTACAACAGAACTCAATACTATCGTTGATGGAGCATGCATCGTGTACCTCAACAGGTATGGTTACGACAAGACTCGTTCAGGCGAGGCTGTCAAACAGAAAGATGCCACCTACTTGTACTTTGATACAGGCCTGACGAACCAAACGGGAGAACCCGTCATCGGTTGGTTCGAGCGTAAAGGTAAAGACAATACCTTCAGAGGAGTTAACTGGGGGGTAAAGGCAGCGCTTGATGTTAAAATTCGAGCAGACAGAATGTTTCATTGGGGATATCTCTACTTCAAGAGCGAAGAAGACGGACTTGCATTCCTTGAGGATATTGCCGCCAGCACTATTCCTGAGACTTGGTCTTTCAAGAACAAACCTTCTACGGTGAACCACCCAATTCTGAAATCGTACATTGAGAATACTTTCGAGGTTCTCAAAAAGGAGGCAGAGAAAGGTGTGAAGAATAAACTTGTGTACAGCCAGGATGGAAAGCACCTCCTTTTCAACACTAATCTGTTGGACAAGTTTTTCCACGAAATTCTTATCGTGGTGGAAGTCCACAAACAGAAAGATGGCAGTGAGTTGCTGATGAACCCTCGTCGCGTGAAAAAGGAATTAGAGTTGCGCAAACTTGGTTTCGCTCGTGATGCAAAGCCAGAACAGCCTCGTTTCTTCGAGAAGGTAGAAGAGGTGATCTATCAGCCAACGTGGGCAATCGATAAAGACTTCGACAAGTTCACCCACATTATTGAGGAACGTCGGCAGCGCTTCCCTGTGGACATGCAATCCGCATCTTCTGACGAGTTGGGGCGTAAATTGGACGATGCCATTACCTTTGCAGTGGCTATCGCTCAGCGCAATTACAAGTTCATCGTTCCTATGTACCGTCCTCAGACAGGAAAGATCCAGTTGTTGATGCCCATCTACCTGAAGGGTACCTATAGCAGCAAACCGGACTTTGCACTTATACTCACTCCAGACAAGGAAAATGAGTACTACACTCCGGAGACAATTTTGCCCTTGGATGCTGTCTATCAGAATGCCCGCCTTATCGCTAAGCCTGATGATACGTGGCTGAATCCGGATACGATTCTCTAGGAAAGAGAGGAATCTTCTGTGGTGGAATAGTTCCACCATAGAAGGAACCATTAAAAACTAAAATGTCCTTGTTGGATTACTAAAAAAAACATATCTTTGCAGCGTCAATCTCTGAAACCGCCCCAGGGTAGACACTATAAACTTAGTGGCGGGAACCTTAATCTGAGAAAAGCATGAATAATCAGATGACTTACACAAACGAACGGGCACAGGCCCAAGTGAATAACCTTTCATATGCCATGCAGATGGCGGAGCTCGAAGCTCAGATGGAACAGGAGGCCATCAGCGAACAGTCGCTTCTTGCTGACATTGAGTGTCAGGCTGAGCAAGATGCAGTTCTAGACCAGATGATGTTGGACGAGTTGGCTTACGAGGCTGAGCAAGATGCTATCGCAGACGCGATGTTCATGGCGGATCTCGCTTGTCAGGATGCAATGGCATTGCCTTTCTGACAACGAGCCCCTCAGAAGTTGGCACCCATCTCTAATGCCACCACGGGGTGGGTGCTACCAAGAAAGACGATGGTGGTAACCTAAAAACAATAAGACCATGAAGTATTATCAGACAACAACCTATAGTGTGACTAACGCAGAAGTAAATGGAAATGACAGCAAGCTCATCAATCTGAGCATGAAGAGTCAGGTTAAGCCTGTCAGTGTGCAAAACCGCATCCTTCGCAGAATACTTGAGAAGCGTCAGGCTCAGGCAAAGCACAGAATGAATAAGGTAATAGTTCCTAATGATTTGGAACCATTAAAAGGGGAAAAATACTTGGATGATTACCAGAAAGTTTATAATTTTGCATCGTGAATCAAAAACAATAAGTTTAACCCTTAAAAACTGAACGCTATGAACAATACAGCAATTCAGACCATCGTGGCGAAAAGCCTTCCTGCCCTCTCGGGCGAGTCATTAACCTACAATGCTGCCAAGAACGTGTACCTCACGCTCGGCTACACCAGTGCCGCTGGCAACATGTACTACAAAGCCATCCGTTTCTCGGAAAAGCTGGCCGTGTTTTACCACATAGGACAAGGTTACGCACGTACCTTCCTAAATGGTATCACACTGTTCTGCTGGGACGGAACAAAAGCCAAGATCATTGGTCAGAAGTTCTGGGGAGGCTACGACTGGCGCGACTTCTCCGAGTACTTCGCCAAGGAGCAGAGCATCCTGATGCTGAGGGACTTCCTTACCTCGCAGGCAAAACTGCAGGGTGCTCACGTCAGCGACCAGGACGTGATGGCGTACTCACGCACTCTCATCGAAGAGACTCAACGCAAGCAGTTAGCCTAAGGGCTACTGCATGCGACATAGATAACAAGATGTTTAACCATTAAAATCAACAAAACTATGGCAACATTATCCAAAGCAATCAACAAGAACCTGTTTGACAGCATCCTGCCGTCATTCGGCAACCCGCGAGTTCATATACCTGTCTGGGATGACAGTCAGAAGATGTTCATCTGCGACGAGTACGAGAGTGGAAGTGGGCATCGCTACTATCGAGGCATACGCTTCTGTGATCGTATCGTCATCCTGGAGAAAGTAGGACTGTATCACAGTTGGACCTACATCGACAGTATCGAACTCTATGCCTTCAACGGGCAGAAGATGGAACTCATCCAGAAGCGTGACTATGACAAGGTGTTCCGCAACGAGGCGTTTGTCCGCCAGGAGTCGGAGCAGATGGTGAAGGACTATCTGACTGGCGTGATGAAAACTCAGCGCATCTGTGCTCCTGTAGAACAGATTGCTGCCCAGGCCTCTGAACTGATCAACGGATGCTACAAGAGCTTCCTTGATCCGGACTTCAACACACGTTTAACACAAATACTTCCTAAACTAGAACAGCGATAATTATGGAGAACATGATCGACACACAGAACAAGCAGCAGGTGATGGCTTTCGAGCTGATTGCCAACACCAACAGTAGTTTCTTCCTCACAGGACGTGCAGGAACAGGTAAGACAACCTTCTTGCGCAATGTGCAGAAGATGGTGGATAAGCAGTTTATCACACTGGCTCCCACTGGTGTGGCTGCCATCCTCGCAGGTGGTGACACTATCCACTCATTCTTCGGGCTGCCTATGGACGTATGCACACCAGGCACGATGGGGAAGATGAGTGAGGCGAGAATCCTGACGCTGATCCATACGGACACCATTATTATAGATGAGGTCTCGATGGTGCGTTGCGACATCATTGACGCTATCGACTACACGATGCGCAAGACACTGCGCTCTTCGTTGCCCTTTGGAGGCAAGCAGGTGATCTTCGTGGGTGACATGTTCCAGTTGCCCCCAGTATTGAAGAAAGGTGTGGAAAGCGATCTGATGCGTGACCTCTATCATGCAGATGATTGTTTCTTCTACAAGGCAGACGTTATCAAGCGTATGCGATTGGTGAAGATCGAGTTCCAGAAGGTGTATCGTCAGGAGGATGAGGCTTTCCTCAAAATCCTTGAGAGCGTTCGCCTGAACAAGACGACTCCAGAGATCCTGATGCACTTGAATGAGCGTGTATGCCAGCCTACAAAGGAGGATGGGGCTGTGATCACGCTGGCCTCTCTCAATAGGACTGCTGATGACATCAATCAGAAACGTCTTGCAGAGATTGAGGCGGAAGAGTACACCTACGAGGGTACTGTTACAGGAAAGTTCGAGGAGAAGCGCTTCCCTGTGGATAAGACCATGAAGCTGAAGGTGGGTGCTCAGGTGATGTTTACTCGTAACGATCCGCATAAGCGTTGGGTGAATGGCACCATTGGCAAAGTGACCAAGTTGTCGAAGAACGAGATAAAGGTAACTATCGAAGGTGGTGAAACCTACGTGGTGCCTAACTGCTCTTGGGAGTCGTACAGCTATGAGTACGATAAGGACGAGCGCAAGATGAAGAAGGAACTGATGGGTACCTTCACCCAGTATCCGCTTCGATTGGCTTGGGCCATCACTGTACATAAGAGCCAAGGTATGACTTTCGATAAGCTCTACCTTGATCTGAGTAGAGGCATGTTTGCTGCAGGCCAGCTCTATGTGGCACTGAGTCGTGTGCGTTCGTTGGGTGGATTGTTCCTCTCGCGTCCTATCATTCCTCAGTATGCTCATACGAGCAGGGAGGTGCTGTCGTATGCCAACGGCTATAACGACGAGCAGGTGATCAACAGCGAGATTGAGAGCGGAAAGGCTGTCTATCAGTTGCTGGCGCATCACGACTATGATGAAGCAGCCAAGCAGTATCTGATGCTGGTGCAAAAGAAGGCTGAGGCTGGTGACATCAAAGAGGCTATGCAGCAGACCAAGCGGTTTCTCGATACCGTGATCTGTGACGAAGAACTCTATGGGTGTGTTGAAGAGATCCCTGCATCGTTGATGGAGGCAGACCATTGGGCACCTAAGTTCCTTGTGGCTCTGTTGAGCCTCTATGCAGGGAAATATGAGCAGGCTTTGACGTATGCTGATAGTGTGCTGGCTCAGCATCAGTGTCAGGAGGCACTTTATGTGAAGTCACGTTGTCTGGCAAAACTCGAACGCTTCGATGAGGCTGATGCTGTGAATGTGCTGATGGGTGATGTCTTCGACATGTCAACGCCAGACTGCAAGGTGCTCTACATGATTGCCATGCTTAACGAGTTGCATATTGGCGACAATGGCCTGAACCTGATGCAGGAGCTCATCAAGGCCAAACCAAAGTACGACAAAGGCATCCTGTCGCTTCGCTATCTGATGAAGCGGAAGGGATTGGTGCTTGTGAAGACGTCTGACGATCCTCGAGAGTTGGTGGACGACTTCAATTCGGACATCACTGAGGAGGAGTTTGCCCAGAAGTTGGCAACTGCGCGCGAGAAGGCTCCAAAGGCTGTAGAATACCTGCTTCGACTGATTAAGAAGCAGGTGCTCTCGGAAGAGCTCGTTGCTGTATAGCAGCTAATAACATTGTCTAAACCTAAAAACACAAAACTGTGACGAACACGAAAGACACAACGAACGAGGAGTTGAAGCAGTTTCATTGCTCAATCCTTATGGCGGAAGTGAAGGAAAAGGTGCAGATGCTCAAAGAGTATGGCATGAGTGAGGCAGAGATCGTATCAAGTTTTCGTATTAGCCAACCTCTGAAGAAGTTGGTTATTAGCAGGAACTATAGGATCTTTCTTGGCGACGAGCGGAAAGAGGTTCACATGGAGCCGCTGGTGAAGGCGGTATATCTGCTATTCCTGCAACATCCGGAAGGAATTATTTTTAAGGATCTGCCAGATTATCGACAGGAGTTGGCTGGTATCTATAATAAGGTAAGGCCCTGGGGATTGACAGACAGAGCTTTGCAGAGCATCGAAGATGTGACCAATCCACTGCTCAACTCTATCAACGAGAAGTGCGCCAGAATCAGAAAGGCTTTTGTCACCAAGCTGGATAGTAGTGTGGCTGGTCATTATTATATAAAAGGTGCACGTGGGGAAGCCAAAAAGATAGACTTGCCACGAGACAAGATCGTTTGGGAAAGATAATCACTTCACCCGTCGAAGTATAAAATGCATTTTTCACAAGGCTTGTCTTGGAAAAACGCTTTGTCAATTGAGTTATAGAAATTATTTTTGCAGTCAAAAAGGATGGATAAAACATCGGTAATCCATCGTATTGATACTTGGAAGAGTCGTATCATGGAATTCGGTAAACCTATGCCTGCTCCAAGAGACTACAATCTCGATAAGAATGCTCAGGTAGCTCATGCAAATATTAAGTGATAGCAGGTCTTTTAAGAAAAAAGAAGGTTGCAGAGGCAGGAGCGGAGAAAATGATGAAAATAAATAAAATGTAAATAAGTCTTGAGATGATTCATATTACAATTTGGGTAATTATACTTGGTATTTATTACTTCTACCATGTTTATAAGGCAAGCGTGGAGGAAAAGGAAGCAGAGGAAGACCGTTTCTTCGAAGAGTTAAAGAATGGTGATAGTCATAATGAGATCGTCACTGAAGAACCCACGTATCTTGATGAAAGAACCATCACAGGGCTGGTCTTATGTACTTTGCGTAAAATTGGTTGCGAACCCGAGACAGAGGTATGTGGAGATCTAACTAGGGTCTCCTTTACCTATCAGGGAGAAAGGTTTACGATAGAATGTAATGATAGTTGTAGATTCATCGTGATTTATGACACATGGTGGTATGAGATGTCCATCTATAGTGATGTCGAGGATATAGCCAATCTTCATAAAGTAATCAATCTCGCAAATCAACATGCTAATTGCACGGTTATCCACACTGTAAATCAGGAGATTGAAGAAATAGGCGTTCATAGCAGAAGAAATATATTGTTCATTCCTCAGATACCAGAGATCGACCAATATCTTATCTGTGTCCTGAATGATTTCTTTAAGGTTCAGAGATATATGGTGACAGAATTGGAAAAATGCAAAGTTAGAGAAAACCAAAATAGATAAAAGTTATGACAGATTACGAGTACATTATTATTCAGGTGAAGAAGTTCCATTTTTCAAAGTGGGATGATGGAGAGTTAAGGAAGTGCGTCGATATGTTGCCTAAGCTTTCGAGGCAGGAGTTGGTATCGCTTTATCAGAGCAAGTGGTTGGATAGCAAGTCAACTTTCAGGGATGCCATCTTCAATCTGTTGTTTAAGGAACGTATTGAGGAAAGGGACAAGAAGATCAAGGCGATGAATGTGGATGAACTCATTAAGAACCTCCAAGATGAAAACGGTTATGGGAAGTTCATCGTGCTTGAAATGAAAGAGCGCTATGATTCGCTCGACGATGAGGATAAAGTGAAGGTTCTCGACACATTGTCTGAAACCACCAAAGCGAATCGGAAGTGGGCTGAGAGTAAAAGAAAGAAGTTGGATGCAGACAAGACAGAAGTATGCCAGGACAAAGAAACGCCAATAGACAAGGAACTGTGAGAAACGGTCAACAGCCTTTGGATTTTGCTTATGGGCACGTGATGCCTCAGGCTCCTGAGGTAGAGAAAGCTGTGCTTGGAGCGCTGATGATTGACAAGGATGCGTATGTGGAGGTGTGCGATAAACTGCTCCCTGAGAGTTTCTATGAGCCAAGAAACCAGATGGTATATGATGCCATTCGACGCCTAAGTATGGACGAAAGTCCAGTTGACGTTTTGACTGTGACAGACAAACTTGGAAAGATGGGAAATCTTGAAGAAGTAGGAGGACCGGGATATATCATGGATTTGAGTTCGAGGGTGGCCACTTCTGCTAATATTGAGTACCATTCCAATATAGTGGCAGAAAAGTATCTGGCTCGACAGATGATACGATATGTCAGTACAGTTGGAAAGAAGGTCTTTGACGAAACTTATGACATCAAGGATGTGGTAGATGAGGCTGAAAGTACGCTTTTCGAGCTGTCACAGAAAAACATGAAGAAAGAATATTCTGTGTTAGCCCCTATTGTAGACAAGGCGATGGAGATGGTTAAGATAGCCCATTCCAATCAAGGGGGTATTACTGGTATTTCGACGGGTTATTATAAACTCGATGACATAACATGTGGATGGCAAAACTCTGACCTTGTGATTATTGCTGGGCGACCAGCTATGGGGAAAACGGCTTTTGCACTATCATTAGCAAAAAACATCGCTGCAGATCAGCAAATTCCTATGGCATTTTTCTCGTTGGAAATGTCGGATGTGCAGTTGACTAATAGATTAATGTCGAATGCTTGCAAGGTAGAAGGTAAGAAGCTGATGAGTGGACAATTGAACACTGCAGACTGGATAAATCTCGACAATAATCTGGAAATATTAAAGGAAGCACCTTTGTATATAGACGATACAGAGGGGCTATCTGTAATGGAACTGAGGACAAAGGCCCGTCGTTTGGTTAGAGAACATGGCGTAAAGCTAATAATGATAGACTATCTACAGCTGATGACAGCAAGTGGTATGAGATATAATAGTCGTCAGGAAGAAGTGTCACTGATTTCACGTTCGTTGAAGGGCTTGGCAAAGGAGCTGAATATTCCAGTGTTGGCGTTGAGTCAGTTGAATCGTGGTGTGGAATCGCGTGACGGGGCAGAAGGGAAACGCCCTCAGTTGTCTGACCTCAGAGAGTCTGGGGCCATCGAACAGGATGCTGATATGGTGGTGTTCCTGCATCGCCCAGAATATTATGGCATCCAAATGAGTTCTGATGGCTTGATTGACTATCGGGGTAAGGCTGAGGTTATTATCTCAAAACATCGAAAGGGCGCAACAGGAATCATCATGATGAAATTTAAAGGTGCGTTTACTCGTTTTGAGAATGACGATGATTCCTCTGCTGGCAATCGTCCTCCAACAGAGGGTGGAGAAATCAGAGGCTCTATTATCAACGGAGAGAATAGTGGAGCTCTCTTTTCGCCAGAAGAATATGATCCATTTAAATTAGCAGCAATAGATGGCTATCGAGGAGGTGATTGATAGGGCAGTGATGTTGGGGCAGACGATAGAGATAGAATATTGCACTCGAAGTGGGAAAGTCTTTTCCTGTGAGATTGCGAATATTGTCTACTCTCCTTATTATTACGGTGAGTATATTATGGCACATCGCACTGATATTGGCGAGGACAGGACTTTCAAAGTCAGCAGAATCCTGAAAGTAAACGGCCACTCTTTCAACCGCATCTATTGGAATCAGATTGGTGATAATTTTAATAGGATATGAGTATGAGGAAGTTTTTGTTTGGTGTGATATTGGCGATTGTTGCCATTAGTATGTATTTTGCTTCGGACGCAAAAAAGGTAGAGGAGAAGAAGGTCGTGGTTCATGATACGATTTATGGGGATACTGTTGTTGTGAATGTCAGGGATACGGTGTTCTATGATGTAAAGTGGCTGAGAAGTTTGTTTGAAAATAGCAATAATGCTTTTTTTAGGAACTATGGGGATGGGTATGAAGTCGCATATCCAGAGTTTATGAACAAGGTGGTGCAGAATAAAGGAGAACGGAATATGAAGTTTGAATTTCACGACATCAGTATGGTTGTCAGAACATACGATGATGAAATTGATATGTCTGTTATGGAAAAATATGAGTGCCTGAATATGGGGGCTGTGACAAAGTCTGTTGCAGATAGCTCTTTTCTGTTGGCAGGAAGTTGTGGCAAGTACAGATTGTATTTTGAGAAGGATATCAAGTTGAAAAGTCGTATTTGGATGTATCTCCGTGTGGAGTTCCCCAGAGAATATGCCTGGGCCGTAGACCCGCTACTGCATTATGTGAAGGATTACAAACCATAAATGGGAATGGGATATGAATAAAAAGAAAGATATTCATCGCAAGCCTTGCGAGGATTTGGAAGTGTGAGAAAAGTTTGCTAATTTTGCAGACGGATAGAAAAACTGCGTGATTATGGGTGAGGAGACGATACCGTTTTTTGCGGATGAGATTAAAGACACAATGCAAGGCATCATCAAAGTCGTTGGTGTTGGTGGTGGTGGTTGTAATGCTGTGCGTAACATGTATAATGAGGGCGTAGCTGGCGTGACGTATGCGGTTTGTAATACTGATAGTCAGTCGCTCTCTAGGTCGCCTGTGCCTTTTAAGGTTCTTCTGGGAAAGTCTGGTCTTGGTGCTGGAGGAAATCCTGAAATGGGGCGTTCAGAAGCAGAAACGAACATCAACGATTTTGTGAAACTGTTTTCTGATGGTACCAAAATGACGTTTGTGACAGCTGGCATGGGTGGTGGAACAGGAACAGGTGCCGCTCCCGTGATTGCTGGCGTGGCTAAAGACATGGGTATTCTGACAGTGGGTGTGGTAACAATCCCCTTCTCCTTCGAGAAAAAACGTAAAATCATCAAAGCTTTGAAGGGCGTGGATGAACTGCGTAAAAACGTGGATGCACTATTGATTGTGAACAATGAACGCCTGTGTGATGTGTATGCTGATTCTGACCTTTCTGTAAAGGAGGCTTTTGTGAGGGCAGACAACATACTGATGGATGCTGTGAAGGGTATATCGGAACTGATAACGCTGCCCAGCGACGGAGGTATCAAGAGTGACTTCCGGGATGTGGAAACCACGATGAAAGATGGTGGAGGCGCCATTATGGCTATGGGACGTGCCAGTGGAGAGCATCGCGTGGAGAAGGCTATTCTTAATGCACTCGATTCTCCACTGATCTATGGTAACGATATCGGCAAGGCGAAACGCATCCTCTTCAATATCTATGCCAGCGACGAGCATCCTATCTTCGTGAGGGAGTTGCAGGAAATAGACGATTTCTTCGATCAGTTAGATCCCAACATCGAGGTTATCTGGGGAACGGCCACGGATGACACTTTAGGCGAAGATGCGAAAGTGACCATTCTGGCTACTGGCATGGAGAATCATTTGGAAAAAGAGGTACAGATGGATGTACATACTAATGAGGATGATTACTACGAGGACATTATAAAGAAACTCTACAAGCCTGTCGTCAAAAAGAAGGTGGCAGAGGTGATTACGCAGCAGGAACTGGAGTTCAAGGTAGAACCAGCGCCAGAGCCGGAACCCGCTCCAGTGCCTGAGCCCGAAGAAGATGAGGAACCTACGATGTTAAGCAAGTGGAGAGCGTGGCTTAGAGACTTTATGAAAGACGTGACGGAATGAGCGAACAGCAGTATTCACCAGAGGAGATAGCCCGTCAGATCAGGCGTCTGATAGAGCAATTGCAGATAGCAGGCCGGAATGACTTGCTGCTGCATGCTGTTGGTGTACCTTTGCTGGAGGAACTGCGGATAGAGGCGGCGAAGGGTAAGTTGAGCAGGCTGGTAATTACCAAGGATTATCGTTTTATATTGGAGGACTATCATCAAGAGGTGGAGTTGCAGCCTGTGCATAAGGCGGTATATCTGTTGTTCTTGGCGCATCCTGAGGGAATCGAGTTCAAACGGTTGGCCGAGTATCGCGAGGAACTGACGCGCTATTATCTGGCAACTGCAAAGATGATGGACAAGGAGAAAATCATCGAGGGTGTGGACCATTTGGTGAATCCGCTGGATAATGCCATCAACGAGAAGTGTTCGCGCATCAAGAAGGTGTTTCTGGAACTGATGGACGAATACAGGGCGAGCTATTATTTTATCAGCAGTCATACGCAGAAGCATATCGCAGGCTCGAGCCGCATCTGGTATGAGCGGCTGAAGGTGATTACTCTGCCAAGAGAATTAGTGGTCATGATGTAAATATAGGCTCAAGAATGCAAATATATTTGTATTCTCTTCGCTAAATCGAAATTTTGCATTACCTTTGCAATATGATTCAGGACGAGCTGAAATATCGGATTCTGCAGGCGCTGGAGTTTGAACCAACAGCGGAGCAGGAGCGGGCGCTGGAGGTGTTTGCACGGTTTATGACCGACAGGGCTGAGCACGTGGTGATGATACTGCGGGGCTCAGCTGGAACGGGTAAGACCACGTTGGCTGGTGCGATGGTGCGGGCGCTGACGGCACTGAACCAGAAACTGATGTTGCTGGCTCCGACGGGTCGCGCTGCGAAGGTGTTCTCGCTCTATGCGGGGCATGCTGCCTATACCATCCATCGCCGAATCTATCGGCAGAAATCAGCTGGCGACCTGAGTTCATTCAGCCTGAATGACAATCTGAACAAGGACACGCTGTTTATCGTGGACGAGGCGTCGATGATCTCGAACCTCGGGTTAAGCGAAAGGCTACGGGTAAGCGAGCTTGGCTCGGGAATGATGGCGTTTGGTAGCGGTTGTCTGTTGGACGACCTGATGCAGTTTGTGTACAATGGCCAGAACTGTCGACTGTTGCTCATTGGCGATAAGGCGCAGTTACCTCCCGTGGGTGAGGAGGAGAGTCCGGCCTTATCGGCTTCGATGCTTCGATGCTATGGCATGGAGGTGTATGAGTGCGATTTGAACCAGGTGCTCCGTCAGAGTGAGGACTCGGGTATATTGTGGAATGCGACGAGGATAAGGGAGTTAGGAGTCGGGAGTCAGGAGTCAGGAGTCGGTAGATTACTGTTACCGCAGATCAGGCTGAAGGGTTTTGCGGATGTTGAGGTCGTGCCTGGGGATGAACTGATTGAGTCGCTGTCGAGTAGTTACAGTCGCGTGGGAATGGACGAGACGATGGTTGTCACACGGAGTAATAAACGGGCGAACATCTATAATCAGGGTATCCGCAATATGGTGCTTGACAGAGAGGATGAACTGTGTCGTGGGGATCTGCTGATGATCGTGAAGAATAATTATTATTGGGTGAAAGAGTCTGGCGTCGGGAAACAGGAGGCGGGAGAGATGAGTCTGGAGTTTATTGCCAATGGCGATCGGGCGGTGCTGAGAAAGGTGAGGCATGTGCAGGAGCTGTATGGCTTCCGATTTGCTGAGGCCACGATGACATTTCCAGACTACGACGACTATGAACTGACGGCTGTCGTGATACTCGACACGCTCACAACGGAGGCACCTGCCCTCACACGGGAACAGCAGGAGCAGTTGTATAATGCCGTGCTCGAGGATTACAGCGATATTCCCAGAAAGGCGGACCGTGTGGAGAAACTGAAGAACGACCGCTTTTATAATGCCTTACAGTTGAAGTTTTCCTATGCCGTCACGTGTCATAAGGCACAGGGCGGACAGTGGGCGCATATCTATCTGGATCAGGGCTATATGACGGATGATATGCTCACACCGGATTATATCCATTGGCTCTATACCGCTTTTACACGTGCAACGGAGAAGCTGTATCTGGTGAATTGGCCGAAAGAACAGGTGGAAAATGAATAATGAATAATGAAAAATGAATAAAGGAGAGAAGGAGTCAGGAGGGTAACTTCTTGAGGAGGATGTCAATGAGGCGGGGAATGGCGTAGTCATCGATATCGGACTCTTTGATCCAGATGTAATCTTCAGGTAGCTGGGGACGTTCGTTGGGCTCCCAGAGATAGAAATCTGCTGTCAGCACCTGATGTGTCAAAAAATGTTTTACGTCTTTTGCAATAAGTTGCGCTTCTGCTGGTGCTGACGACGCCAGCAGCGGCTCGTAGAGCCCTTGCCAGATGTCACCTTCCCCACGACGATGGATGGCGATTTCACCGTGACAGCGGACATATATATAAGTAAGGTGACGGGTGCGGATCTTGAGTGTTTTCTGTTTGACGGGGAGCTGGCTGACCTTTCCTGTGCGCAAGGCCTCGCAGGTTTCTTGAAGCGGACAGACGATGCACTTGGGCGACTGGGGCGTACACTGGATGGCACCGAAGTCCATAATGGCCTGATTATAAAGGCCGCAGATGTCCTCATCGCTAGTGTCTGTGGCTTCTGGCATGAGACTCTGCGCCAAGGCTGCGAACGTCTTCTTGCCTTCCGTCGTGTTGATGGGCGTGTCGATGTCGAAATGACGGGCGAGCACGCGATAGACGTTGCCATCGACCACCGCAGCGGGGAGTCCGAAGGCGATGCTCCCAATGGCTGCTGCCGTATAGTCGCCAACGCCTTTCAACTGTTTGATCCCGTCGAGTGTATCAGGGAAATGTCCTAAGGCCACAATCTGACGGGCGGCATAGTGCAGGTTACGGGCGCGACTGTAGTAGCCCAGTCCTTGCCATTCGCGCAGCACCTCGTCCTCGGAGGCTGCAGCGAGGTCGTCGACTGTAGGCCAGCGACGCATGAACCGTTGCCAGTAATCCCAGCCCTGCTTGACCTGTGTCTGCTGGAGGATAATCTCCGAAAGCCAGATGGCGTAGGGGTCGCGTGTCTGTCGCCAGGGCAGCTCGCGACCATAGGTCTGAAACCAGTCTAATAATGTTCGTGCGAAGCCGTTTGTCATGCGCTTTGCCTCCATTTGCGTCATTTTTTGACTGCAAAAGTACAAATAATTATGCATTATGCATTATTAATTATGAATTATTTGTATCTTTGCAGCGTCAAAACAACTAAATTATTTGTCATCATTAAAAATATGAGTATGAAAAAGTTATTAGTATCAATCGTAGCAGCCCTGATGGCTGTTCCTTCGTTCGCTCAGTATTCGAGCGGCGGTTTTGAACTTGACAAGGAGAGTCTGTATTACGGTATCCGTTTTGGTGGAACGCTCGCTTCTGTCAGTGGTGATATCCCTGTAGGAACAAAGGTCGGTCTTACCCTGGCTGGTGTGATCGGTCTGCGCGTTTCAAGCACTGCTCCTGTTTTCCTGGAGTCTGGCCTCTATTATACACAGCGTGGTGCCAAGGAGGGTAATATCACGATTACTTCCGACAACCTTGAGATTCCCGTTCTGGTGAAGTATGGTATTAAGGCTACCGACGAGATTGCCCTGCTGCCGTTCTTCGGACCTTATTTCGCCTATGCTGTGAGCTCTGAGTATAAGTACAAGGGTGAGACAGCGCCTAAAGATCAATTCCGCCCGAACCGTAACAACATGGGCTTCAAGCTGGGTTGTGGTGCTGAGTTTAACAAGATCTATGCTGAAGTCGGTTACCAGTTTGGCGTGACCAACTTCATCGACAGCGACGACCTCACAGGTCACAACAATGCATTCTTCTTGAACCTCGGTCTGAACTTCTAAATAAAATAAATCCCCGCCTCGCTGGCGGGGATTTTTGTATCTTTATGGTTCGCACAAGGCTGTGCAGACCTTATCCTGAAACGTTCGTCCGCTGGTGTTTCGCAATACCCCCTGATTGATGATGGCGAAGGCCAGTTGGTGTCCGTTGGCTGCGGTGCAGTAGCCTGCGAGCGACGAAATGCCCGTCAGCGTGCCCGTCTTCGCCCGCACATTACCATTAGTAAAGGCCCCTTTCATGCGTTTCTCCAAAGTACCGTCGACACCAGCGATGGGCAGGGCGGGATAGAGGTGGCCGAAGATATTCTGGTTGTGATAGGCATAGCGCAACAGGCTGACCATGAGTTCTGCGGAGACATAGTTGTAGAGCGAGAGGCCGCTGCCATCGGCAAACTTATAATCACCCGGATTGAGTCCGATACGGGTAATGAGTTTGTGAATCCACTGGCGGGCGTGGGTGGCTGTGGCGTTCTTGATGCCGCCTGCAGCAGCAATCTGATAGAGTACCGACTCAGCATAGAGGTTGTCGCTCTCCTTGAGCATGCGCATCAGCACCTGGTCTAAGGAGTGGAAGCGCGAGCAGAGGTGGATGAGGGGACGGTTCTTCGTCTTATTGTTGGCGATGGCCTCCTCGTTGTCGACCACAGCGATACCCACATCGTTGAGTTCCTGACGCAAGCGCTCCATAAACATATCCTTCTTTCCAATGAGCAGAGGGGTGAGCGAGGGATTGTCGTCGTCCCAGCACCAGCCTTCACCTAAGCGCGTGTCGTCTTTCATCGACGTGTCGGCAATGAGGCGTCCGCAGATAGTGTCGATGCCCATTTTCTGGATACTCTCGGCAAAGGCCCGCATGTCGTCGTTGTTGAAACGGGGATCCATACCGCCCACGCAGTAGAGGTTGCCTCGGAGGATGTTTCGCTCGATGAGACCCGAATAATATAAAGAGGTGCGGAACTGGTAGCTGCCTCCCAGTTTGTCGATGGCGGTGATGGCTGTCACGAGCTTCATGGTCGAGGCGGGGCGCAATGTCTGGCGTTCGCCCAGTTTGTAAATGGCGGAGTCGGCTGTGAGGTCGTAGACCAATAGTCCGAGTTGTGTCTTTTTCAGCAAGGGCTCGTTCATGAGACTGTCGAGGCGCACCGTCACATTCTCCGGCCATTTCAGCACTGGCGCGATGGTGTCAGAGACGATGGTGTCGCTGACGATGACAGGGAGGGTGTCCTGAGCCCACGACTCAACAAGAGTCCCTAATGAGCTCCACAAAAATGCGGTGATAAATAGTATTTTCATCATATTCAGTTGCAAAGATACAAAAAGTTTGTAGTTTATTGTTTATAGTTATTGATTTTTTTCGTATCTTTGCAGCAGATTATTGATTTTGCTTATGTTATACAAGTATGATTTTCTGATTATCGGTGCGGGTGTGGCCGGCATGAGCTACGCCCTGAAGGTGGCACGTGCCAAGAAGGGTAAGGTGTGTATGATCTGTAAAACCTCGCTCGATGAGGCCAACACGTCGTTTGCGCAGGGTGGTGTGGCGAGTGTGACGAACATGAAGCTCGACACCTTCGACAAACATATTGCCGATACGATTATCGCAGGCGACTATATCTCTGACCGTAAGGCCGTTGAACAGGTGGTGCGTCAGGCACCTTCGCAGATTCAGGAACTGGTGCAGTGGGGCGTGAACTTCGACAAGAAAGAAGACGGCTCGTTCGACCTCCATCGCGAGGGCGGACATTCTGAGTTCCGTATCCTGCATCATGCTGACGATACGGGTGCCGAGATTCAGCGTGGACTGATGGAGGCGGTGAAAGCCTGTCCTGATATCGAAGTGAAGGAGAATCATTTTGCAGTGGAGATAATTACACAGCATCATCTGGGCGTGCGCGTCACGCGTCGCTCGCCTAATATACAATGTTATGGCGCCTATGTGCTGAATCCGAAGACACAGAAGGTGGATACCTATCTCTCGAAAATTACCGTGATGTGTACGGGTGGCTGCGGTGCCGTCTATCTGACGACCTCGAACCCTGTGATTGCAACGGGTGACGGTATCGCTATGGTGTATCGTGCCAAGGGAACGGTGGCCGATATGGAGTTTGTGCAGTTCCATCCGACGGTGCTCCACAACCCCAAGGAGACGCACCCTGCCTACCTCATTACTGAGGCGATGCGCGGCTATGGCGGTATTCTGAAACTTCCTAATGGTGAGGAGTTTATGCAGAAATACGACGAGCGCCTTTCGTTGGCTCCGCGTGATATCGTGGCACGTGCCATCGATAAGGAAATGAAGATTCACGGTATTGATCACGTCTGTCTCGATGTGACACACAAGGATCCGGAAGAGACGCGTCACCACTTCCCCAATATCTACCAGAAGTGTCTCTCGATCGGCATCGACATCACCACCGACTATATCCCCGTCAGACCAGCTGCCCACTATATGTGTGGCGGTATCAAGGTCGATATCAACGGACAGAGCAGCATCGAGCGCCTCTATGCCCTCGGCGAGTGTTCCTGCACGGGTCTGCATGGTGGCAACCGTCTGGCCTCGAACTCTCTGATTGAGGCGGTGGTTTATGCTGATGCTGCTGCGAAGGACTCACTGGCGCATGTCGACCTGTATGACTATAACGAGAAAGTGCCGAAGTGGAATGATGAAGGGACAATGACCAACGAGGAGAAGGTGCTGATCACACAGTCGGTAAAAGAGGTAAACCAGATTATGTCGAACTACGTGGGCATCGTGCGTTCTGACCTCCGTCTGCATCGCGCCTGGGACCGTCTTGATATGCTCTATGAGGAGACAGAGCGTCTGTTTAAGCGCGTCAAGGCCTCGAAGGATATCTGCGAACTGCGTAATATGATTAATGTGGGCTATCTCATTACCCGATGGGCCCTTGAGCGGAAGGAGTGTCGCGGACTGCACTACACCATCGACTATCCTGTTCACGCTTACGACAAGAAATAAAAAATCCCCGCTCGACTGAGCGGGGATTTAAATTGTTTAGTAGGTCATCTTCGGTTCAAGCTCCTTGGCCTGGTCGATCATCTTCTGTATCTCGCTGACAGCAGGTACACGACCGCAAATGTGGAACTCAGCATTGATCTCCTCCAGCTTCGGCTGCAGGTTCTCAGCTACACGGTGACGGAACTCCTTGACGGTGTCGACGCCAGCCTTCTCTAACAGCTCAGAGAACTGAGGGCCTACGCCGTTGATGCGGAACAGGTCGGCATGATTGGTCCAGCGCAGAATCAGCTTCTCGCTGATGCCTGTGGCCTCGGCCAGTTCCTTACGGCCCTTGGGGGCAGCACACTTTTCAAGCAGTTCGCTTACTTTGTTGATACCTGCGGCAACCAGCTTCTCAGCATAAACGTCGCCTACACCTTCGATGTCAATAATCTTGTAATCCATAATCTGTTGGTTTTAAAAGTTTAAGTTTGTATGATAATAAGATTTATGCTGCAAATATAGATAAAATATCTGATAAATGCAATTATTTGGCTGATTTTTTGTATTTTTGCATCAAAATCAGAGTTGATGCACATCTATTTAAGTCAGGATATATGGGACTTTGACCTCGATGCCGCCCTTGGGGAGATCTCCGAGCAGCGACGTGAGCAGGCCCTCAAGTTCAAGCATGAACTGGGGACACGGCTCTGTGTGCTGGCCTATCAGCTGTTGAAGCGAGGGCTGGCTGAGGTTTATGGCATTAGGGAGAATCCGGTCTTTGAATACAATGAGCACGGGAAGCCTATGATCGTGGGTCATCCGGAGATCTTTTTCAACCTGAGTCATTGCAAGGAGGCCGCTATCTGTGTGGTCAGCGATCAGCCCGTAGGCGTCGATGTGGAATCGGTACGATCCTTCAACGAGAGCTTAGTGCGCTACACGATGAATGAGGCGGAGGTTGAGGAGATTGAATCGGCTGAAGATCAGGCTATTGCCTTCATCCGACTGTGGACTATGAAAGAGTCTGCGCTGAAGTTGATAGGGACTGGAATCAGCAATGAGTTGAAGCAGGTGTTGCAGCAAGAAAACCTGCAATTTCAGACCTTTGTCGATACTCAAAGGCGATTTGTCTACTCAATTTGTCACTTTAACATTAAAAAATGAAAAAAAAGTAGCAAAATATTTGTTAGTTTGAAGTTTTTTGTATACCTTTGCACGCGAAATTAGTTAGACCATTATTCGACCATTAAAATTTTTGATTAGGTGAAGCTTATTATTAGAACATTGTTGATTGGGTTACCTTTTGTGGCATCCGTTTCGTTATCAAGTTGTCAGAACACCTCAAGCGAGGTTCAGGATAATTATGATTACACCCAGTTTATCAGCACAGATTCTCCCTCGTTGTCTGATACGTTGACAACCGAGATTTCTGCAGAAGTAGAGCGTGGCGTGGTTTTGGAGCGTGTCCAGAACATCTACTCGCTCATCAAGCAGGAGTGTACCTACATGGGTGGCTCTACCGACAGCGATCTGCTTGACAAGGCATTCTGTTCTGAGTCTTGGAACCAGCTGCTGATGGCTGTTCGTCGTCAGGAGTATCTCACCAATACACTTTTCTTTGAGGTGAACCATTGGACGATGTCGCATGACACCGAGCTTGTGAACTTCGATGAGTTCCAGGTCAGAAACCTGGTGATCTCAGAGGATGAGAAGCGTGCTCAGGTCGACTTCACCGTTTATGAGCCGGATAATTATATACCAGCCCGTATCGAGCTGGTATTCGAAGATGGTCAGTGGAAGATAGACAATTTCTATCACCTCAAGTATATGTTCAACCTGCGTGAACGTATGTGGGAGTTCCTGGATGACCAGTCAATGGCCTATCTTCTCTAATCAAGATTCTATTATTTAACCAGATTGCCCAGAATGTCGCGCGTCAGTTCCTTCGTAATGGAACGCGTTGCGGCGCTGGTGGCATTCTTCACCACACGGCCTGTAGCTGAGGTCTTCGACTTGGTCTTCTTTCCTGTTACTTTATCGCTGACATAAGTGCCGAGGATGGTGGCAAAGGTAGAAGTGATAGCTGTCAGCACAGCCTTCCAGACCTTACTCATCATACCTGACTTTTTCTTCTCAGCCTTCGCTTCTTTCTCGGGCTTGGGAATCTCGATCTCTGTCTCTTGCTTTTCTGCTTCTGCCAACTGGCGCTCAGCATCGGCAATGAGCATCTCGAAAGCACTATCGCGCTCCTTCGCTTCGTCGTATTTGCCGTAGATGAGGCTCTGCTTGATGATGTCTAAGCGCTGACCCTCGGTGATGGCACCAATCTGCGACAACGGGAACAGAATCTTGGCGCGCTCCACCATACTGGGGGCACCCTTCTCGTCGAGGAAGCTCACGAGGGCCTCACCGGTCTCCAGGTTCATGATGGCCTCGTCGGTCTTGAACTCGGGGTTGGGACGGAAGGTGTCGGCAGCGGTCTTCACGGCCTTCTGGTCTTTCGGTGTATAAGCGCGGAGGGCGTGCTGTACGCGGTTGCCTAACTGGCCGAGGATATTCTCTGGGATATCTGTCGGACTTTGGGTAATGAAGTAGATACCCACACCCTTTGAGCGGATGAGACGGATGACTTGCTCAATCTTGTCGAGAAGGGCCTTGCTGGTATCGGTGAAAAGCATGTGGGCCTCGTCGAAGAAGAACACAAGTTTCGGTTGTGGCAGGTCGCCAACTTCGGGCAGGGTGGAGTAGAGCTCGCTCATCAACCACAACAGGAAGGTGGAGTAGAGCTTGGGCTGCATCATCAGCTTGTCAGCTGCGAGCACGTTCATGATACCCTTACCGCCTTGAGTCTGCAACAGGTCATAGATATCGAACGAGGGGAGACCGAAGAATTTGTCGGCACCCTGAGCCTCCAACTGCAACAGTGAACGCTGGATGGCGCCGATTGATGCGGAAGTGATATTACCGTATTTCGTGGTGTACTCCTTGGCGTGCTGTGATACCCAGTCGAGCATAGAGCGCAGGTCTTTCAGATCGTCGAGCAGCAGACCGCGTTCGTCGGCGATGCGGAACACGATGTTCAGTACACCGTCTTGTGTCTCGTTGAGTTGCAGCAGACGGGAGAGCAATTGTGGTCCCATCTGTGAGATGGTGGCACGCATGGGGTGACCTTGCTCGCCAAAGACATCGAAGAAACGAACGGGACAGGCTTGGAATTCTGGGTTCTCGATTCCGAACTCAGGCAGACGCTTCTCAATGAAACCGCTCATCTTTCCAACCTGTGAGATACCAGAGAGGTCGCCTTTCATGTCGGCCATGAAGCAGGGTACACCTGCCTGACAGAACGTCTCTGCCATCACCTGAAGGGTGACGGTCTTTCCTGTACCTGTGGCTCCCGCAATGAGTCCGTGACGGTTTGCCATCTTACTTGTGATGCTGAGTGCGCCGTTTGCGCAATGGGCGATATAAAGCCCTCTTTCCTTGTCGAGCATATTTTAAGTTTTAAGTTCTGCAAAAAAGGCCCCCTCATCGGGAGCCTTATGTTGATTAGTTGTATTTCAGAATCTGTCCCGGCATCAGTCGGATGTTCTTGCCTATATGGTTCAGTTTACATAAGGCATCCACCGTCATACCGCGTTTGCGGGCAATAGCCTGAAGGGTTTCGCCCTTCTTTACCTTGTGGAAATGAACGTCTGATGTAAATGAAGCCTCTGGAGCGGCAATAGCCATCTCTTCGTCATCGTCAGGTTCTG